>ERZ791573.161-NODE-161-length-45326-cov-17.788960_pt1 | contig 45326 bp, 38 predicted proteins | sample MGYA00509971_ERZ791573 | MGnify/ENA primary metagenome ERZ791573 (study PRJEB30046, sample SAMN00791921) | human gut metagenome | study: EMG produced TPA metagenomics assembly of the A metagenome-wide association study of gut microbiota in type 2...
CACGGCCATCGCCAGCAGCTTCTGCATGATGAGCTGCATGTCGGCTTGATTTTTGTAGCGACGAAGTCAAGAAAAAAGTTAAGAAAGAGCAGGTAAGCACAAAAAAAATGAGTAGGAAGAAAAACATTTGTTCTCTTCCTACTCTATTTTTTTTAAAACGTTTGCCTTTATGACAAGATTGTCGTTATAACAATCTGTCGTTATAACAATTTGACGTTATGACAAGATTGACGTTATAACAATTTGACGTTATGACAAGATTGACGTTATGACAATCTGTCGTTATAACAATTTGACGTTATGACAAGATTGACGTTATAACAATCTGTCGTTATAACAATCTGTCGTTATAACAATTTGTCGTTAACGGGTCATTTGGTCTCAGGCACAACATATTTGTCGCCGTTGATGCGATACATCTCTCGCGCAAACCCGGCAGGGTAACCGGGACGGGCAACGGTGGCGCCAAGACCTGTCTTCGTGCGCTTGAACGTGCCGTTGGCCTCAGGCTTGACAGCCATGTCGTTATATTTGACGATGAGATAAACGGCCAGTTTGTTCCAGCAGTCGAGCATCTGCTGAGCCTTCTCTATGCCATAATCGTTGAGCAGCTTCACGGCTGCTTCGCTGCCTTCGGCTTTCAGCACCTGCAGGGCCTTCTGCTCTATGGCGTTCTGGTTGGCAAGATAGCTGTTGTCAAGACTGTCGCGCACCTCCTTCAGCGAAGGGAACATCTGGCTGTAGCGCGGATAGACCATGTTGCTGACCCAGTTGCAGACCCAGAACGCGTTCTTTGTGGAGAAGGTCACAGCGTCGGCACCCGGTGTGTTGTAACACTCGGGCTGACGTGTGCTCGAACAGTAGACAGGCGTGTAGGCCACCATGTTGGGGTCGTCGTTGCCAAACCACAGCACGCCGCCGATCTCGCGGGGCAGCCAAGAACGCATCTGGGCGACAAAGGTGAAGCCCGTCTGCTGCGTGCTGATGGGTCGCTCGTTGAAGCAGGTCTTGCCGTCAACCTTATAGGTGAGAGGTGTGGGCTGGTAAGGCATGTTCCAGATGCCTCCTGCCACCTTGCGGTTGGCAATGTCGAGAGCCGTGCCCTCATAGTGGTCGCGCATGCAGTTTTCCACGTCCTTGACGCTCAGCTTGCGGTTGGGCACGATCCAGAGCGGCATGTCCTCAGCGTTGGGGTCCTTGCCCTCTGCCCACGGCAGATAGCGGTCGAAGCCGTTGTCGAAGTGGCGGAAGAAGCTCCACACACGCGCTTCGCAGAATCGGCGTCCGCTGAAGTCGGGGAACGCATAGGCGTTCTTCCAAGAGAAGTCTTCGTCCTTGCCCTTGAACCATCCCATCTGTCGCGCATATTTTACCACGTTCTTGGAAAAGAGCACGTTCTTCTTGTCCTTCATGTTGAACTTGCCGATGCGGCTCTGGTTGGCATGGGCGCAGATGGCATCGTCGGGAACGCGCAGGGCGACCCACACCACGCTCTTTGAGCCGGGACCGGCTCCCATCATCTCCATGATCCACGCCTCGTTGGGGTCGCAGACGGTAAACGTCTCTCCCTCAGAACAATAGCCATATTTCTCTACGAGCGACGTCATGACCTTTATGGCCTCGCGGGCTGTCTTGCTTCGCTGGAGAGCGATGTAGATGAGCGAGCCATAGTCGAGCACGCCTGTTGTGTCGACCATCTCCTCACGTCCGCCATAAGTGGTCTCGGCAATGGTTACCTGAAACTCGTTGATGTTGCCTATGACGTTGTAGGTCACGGGAGCCTGGTCAATCTCTCCGTGATAGACCTTCGTGTCCCAGTCATAAATTTTCAGTTTCTCACCCTTGGCATGTGTTCCTGCGGGGTAATGGCAAAGCCCCTGAAACATGCCGTAATCGTCGGCGTTATAGGTACACATTACCGACCCGTCAACGCTGGCTTTCTTGCCCACGATAAAGTTTGTGCAGGCAAGAGCATCTGCAACACACGCACATGCAAAGACTGCCAATAACAATTTTTTCACCATAAACTTTAGTAAATTATAAACGGGTAAGAAGTTCTTACCCGCTTAAGTGACGCTAAAAAGATAAAATTTTTTTTTTAATCGCAAGCCTTGAAACTCATGTCAAGACCCTTGACAGAGTGGGTAAGGGCGCCAACCGAGATGAAGTCGACACCACACTCGGCATAATCGCGGATTGTGTCGAAAGTGATGCCGCCGCTCGACTCGACCTCATACTTTCCGTTGACGATCTTCACAGCCTTTGCCGTGTCCTCAACAGAGAAATTGTCAAGCATCACGCGGTTGATGCCGCCCTGCTCGAGCGCCTGGTTCAGCTCGTCAAAGTTGCGCACCTCAAGCTCAATCTTCAGGTCGAGGTTCTTCTCCTTAAGATACTCATGGCAACGTGTGATGGCATTCTTGATGCCTCCGGCAAAGTCGACATGGTTGTCCTTAAGCAGGATCATGTCGAACAGACCGATGCGATGGTTCATGCCACCGCCGATCTTAACAGCCTGCTTCTCCAGCATGCGCATGCCGGGAGTGGTCTTGCGTGTGTCAAGGACATGTGTCTTTGTGCCCTCCAGACGCTTCACATAACGGTTTGTCATCGTGGCGATGCCGCTCATGCGCTGCATGATGTTAAGCATCAGTCGCTCGGTCTGAAGCAGCGAACGCACCTTTCCTGTAACGACCATGGCAATGTCGCCCTTCTTTACAGGCGTTCCGTCGCCCATCAGCACCTCTACCTTCATTGTGGGGTCGAAGCGTGCAAACACGCGCTTTGCCACCTCTACGCCAGCAAGGATGCCGTCTTCCTTGATGAGAAGATGCGACTTGCCCATTGCATCTTCAGGAATGCAACACAATGTTGTGTGATCACCATCGCCTATGTCCTCGGCAAAAGCCAAATCGATAAGACGGTCTTCAAGTTCGTCTACGCTATACATACTTATTATAAGATTTTATTGTTTTGTCATTTTTTTCAAGCGTCGCATGCCAGGAAAAATCAGAACACGCCACGCCTTACAAACTCTTCGTCGACAGGTCTGCCGTCGACAAGCAGCCGGTCGCTGACAGTTGCCACACCACCCATCCACAGGGTGAAAGGCTCCTCTCCGTCGAGCGGGTGAACGTCGACAACCTCACAGCCCTTCAGGGTCACAACGGCTGGAGCTCCGATGCTGACGGTTCCCTCTACCCTTCCGACACCAATTTTCACCATCTTGCGTCTGTCGTTTTAAAAGTTGCAGAATAGGCTGATCTGTTGCTAAGGGCCAGCTGATATCTGTTGCTAATGATCGGTTCATCTGTTGCTAAAATCGGCTCATTTCCTGTTCTCGTTCATCAAGAGCTTCGGGCTGTCCGTGGCTATCTTCTTTGCGGCAACAGGCTTTCTCACAGGAATGTCTTTGCCCTTGGGAAGCGGCTTGCCTGTGGGAAGCATCTTGACGGGCCTTATGGGCTTCACGTTCGACACATGCTCCACAGGATCTGTTGCCGAAGACACGGGTTGCGGGGAAGAGCCGCTTGCCGGGGAGCCGCTTGCCGATGGTAGTGGCTGCATGTCGGTCTGTGCGCCGTTCAACGGGGCGGCGGCGTTCTTGTTGTCGGCGGCAACCTCCTTGATGTGCATTTTCAGCAACTGGATGTTGTAGAAGACGGCGAGACGCAACGTTGTTGACGGGCCTTCATCTAAGCTGTTGCCCAGCATGAAATAGCCCTTCACGTCTTTTATGCCGACCTTCCTGGTGTCTTCAATCTGGATGTGATAATGAGACGAAGACGTGAGCTGGCTCACCTCCGTTGCCACGCTGTCGTTAGCAAAGGTTACCGTGAGCACAGCAACGGCGTTGCGCACGCCCTCCTGATAAACAAACTGGGCATCGAAGTCGAGGATGATCCTGTCGCCCTTATGGTAAGAGGAGTCGGCCTTGGCCTCATAAGTGTAGATGTTGTCGGCCTGATAAGGCGTCAGAGCGAAGCACATGTCGCCCTTCCAGATGCTTGCCGTGTCGCCGCTCGCTATGTTTTCGCCATATTGAGCCATCGACATGCTGGAGCCGCCTTGCGCCATCAGCTCGTTGTTTAGCCTGTCGCCCACCTTCTTGTACACGTCATAGAGCAGACGTGTGTGGCGGGCGTAATAGACCATTGACGAGTCGAACTCGGCTTCTGTCACTCCGTTTTTCTTGAAAATGTTGGCCCTGTATGACAGCAACGTGAGCGAATCGCCACCTTGCTGGTCATAGAGCGTCTGCGCCAACTGAAACTCGTACAAGATGTCTGCCATCTTGCCAGGCTGCAGATAGTCGCCCGGCACGCCCGGCTTACACGAAACCAAAAGGAGCATGGCACACAAGGCCACGAACACATTGGTCTTTATTGTCGCAATTGTTTTGCACATTTATTCTCAGCTTTGCTTTATCCTTTGTTCCCGTTTTGCTTTTGCTCCTTGTCCTCTGTCTGCTTCTTTTTGAAAGCCATAACCTCGCCTATGTTCTCCAGCTCGTGACGGAAGAAAAGAAAGATTATCGCCACGCTCACGCAGATGCACGAATCGGCAAAATTGAAGATGGGAGAAAAGAAGATGAACTCTTCGCCTCCCTTGACAGGGAACCAGTCGGGATAATGGGTTACGATGAGCGGGAAATAGAACATGTCGACGACCTTGCCGTAAAGGAAATCGGCATAGCCTGTGCCGAAAGGCACGAAATGGGATACCGAGTAGAACGACGAGTTGTCGAACACCAGGCCGTAGAACATAGAGTCGAACAGGTTGCCCGACGCTCCTGCCAGCACCATGGCCATGCACACCACATAGCCCCGTCTGTGCTCACGATGGACCAAGCGCCACAGATAGTAGCCGATAACGCCGATGGCCACCAAGCGGAACAGGCTGAGCACCAGCTTGTTGAAGAACGTCATGCCATAGGCCATGCCGTTGTTCTCTATGAAAAGGATCTGGAACCAGTCGGCAATGTGAATAGACTCGCCAATGCACATGTGTGTCTTGACCCATATCTTGATGGCTTGGTCGATGACAAGCAATAAAACGATGATGGCAAGAGCCAACTTGCCATCACCATTTGTAGATACCTTATTTTCTTTCATTATTTCTTTCGAGCATTCTTCGACGCAACGCTAAGGGTGGCGTGAGGTACAACCCGCAGACGCTCTTTCGGAATGAGCTCGCCTGTGATACGGTCTATGCCGTAGGTTCTGTTCTGTATTCTCACCAAGGCAGCCTCCAGGCCCTGAATGAACTTCTGCTGACGGTTTGCCATCTGCACCAGCTCCTCCTTGCTTTGTGTGGAGCTGCCTTCTTCAAGAGCCTTGTATGTTGGAGACGTGTCGTCCACATCGTTGCCATCGGCGTTCATAATCTGTTTCATCATTGAGTCGAAATCGCGGCGCGCTAAACGCAGCTTTTCGTTGATAATAGTGCGGAACTCTTCCAGCTCCTCATCACTATAACGCTTCTTCTCTGTCATAGTTGTCTGTTGGTTTAGTAGGGCAAGGGAGGGGTCTCCGTCACGAGACCCTCCCTTGCTCAGAGATTAATAAATTCAGTCTATTTTTTGGTTCTTGCGGCATCCAGACATCGAAGGTCTTTCAGCCGCCAGGCGAGAGGCTTATGCCTTCACGACCTTGATGTTAAGCTTAAACTCGTCAAACTCGACCTCTGCTCCATCGTTGTCAGCAACAACGATGTTGTCGGCAAGCACCTGACCCTTGATATAGTCGGCAAAGCTGCTTACGGCGTTCTCCACCTCCTGGTTAGGCGACACCTCGACGTTTACACGGTCTGTGATCTCGAAGTTGTTCTCCTTACGCAGGTTCTGGATGCGGTTGATAAGCTCACGGGCCATGCCTTCGCGACGCAGCTCGTCGTTCAGCTCCACCTCAAGGGCAACAGTAAGGTTGCCTTCGTTGCTCACGAGCCATCCGGGAATGTCCTCAGAGATGATCTCCACATCGGCAGCCTCAACCACAACATCGTTGCCGTCGACGTTCAGAGCAATGGTGCCGTTCTTCTCAAGGTCAGCAATCTGCTCCTGCTCGAGAGCCGACATGGCGGCGGCTATGCCCTTCATGAGTTTGCCAAACTTCTTGCCCATGGTTCTGAAGTTGCACTTTACCTTCTTCACGAGCACGCCCGAACCCTCGACAAAGCGAAGCTCCTTGACGTTGACCTCGTTCATGACAAGCTCCTTCACAGCCTCAATGTGCTTCTTCTGATCCTCGCTTGCGGCAGGAATCATGATGGCCTGTAGCGGCTGACGCACCTTGATGTTGACCTTGCGGCGGAGAGCCAGCACCATCGACGTGATCTTCTGTGCTATGGCCATGCGGGCCTCAAGGTCGGCGTCGACGAGAGCGTCGTCGGCCTTGGGGAAGGCAGCGAGGTGAACCGACTTGTTGTCGCGGCCTGTGGCCGTGGTGAGGTCTGTGTAGAGACGGTCGGCAAAGAAGGGCGCGAAGGGCGCGAGCAGCTTGGCCACGGTCTCAAGACAGGTGTAGAGGGTCTGGTAGGCAGAGAGCTTGTCCTTTGACATCTCCTTGCCCCAGAAGCGTTTGCGGTTAAGACGCACGAACCAGTTGGACAGGTCGTCGTTGACAAACGTGTCGATGAGACGTCCTGCACGGGTCGGGTCATAGCTGTTCATCTCGCGCTGCACACCCTTGACGAGCGTGTTGAGCACAGACAGGATCCAACGGTCGATCTCGGGACGTTCGGCCACGGGCACGTCGGCCTCGCTATAGGTGAAGCCGTCGACGTTGGCGTAGAGGCTGAAGAACGAGTAGGTGTTGTAGAGGGTGCCGAAGAACTTGCGGCGCACCTCATCGACACCTGTGGGGTCAAACTTGAGGTTGTCCCACGGCTCCGAGTTGGTCATCATATAGAAGCGCACGGCGTCGGCACCATACTTGTCGATCATCTCAAACGGGTTGACCGCGTTGCCGAGGTGCTTTGACATCTTGTTGCCCTTGGCATCGAGCACAAGGCCCGACGAGATGACGTTCTTGAAGGCCACCGAATCGAACACCATGGTTGCGATGGCGTGAAGCGTGAAGAACCATCCGCGTGTCTGGTCCACGCCCTCGTTGATGAAGTCGGCGGGGAAGAACTTGGGCGGAATGGCGTAGCCCTCGTATGTGCTGTTGACAAGTGCCTGACGGTCGGCCTCGGTGCCGCTTGCCATCTCGCCCTCAAACGGGTAGTGGAGCTGGGCATAAGGCATGGAGCCAGAATCGAACCACACGTCGATAAGGTCGCTCTCACGATACATGGGCTTGCCCTCGTCGTTGACAAGAACAATATAGTCGACATAAGGACGGTGGAGGTCTATGCGGTCATAATTCTCCTTGGAGAAATCGCCAGGCACAAAGCCCTTGTCCTTCATCGGGTTGCTCTTCATCACGCCGGCAGCAACAGCCTTCTCGATCTCGGCATAAAGCTCCTCAAGAGAGCCTATGCACTTCTCGCCACGGTTCTCGTCGCGCCAGATGGGCAACGGGGTGCCCCAGAAGCGTGAGCGCGAGAGGTTCCAGTCGTTGAGGTTCTCAAGCCAGTTGCCGAAGCGTCCTGAACCAGTCGACTCGGGTTGCCAGTTGATGGTCTTGTTCAGCTCCACCATGCGCTCCTTGCGGGCCGTGTCTTTGATAAACCAGCTGTCGAGCGGATAGTAGAGAATGGGCTTGTCTGTGCGCCAGCAATGGGGATAGTTGTGTACATGTTTCTCGCTCTTGAAGGCCTTGCCTTCCTGCTTCAGCTCGTAGCAAAGCACGATGTTGAGGTCTTCGGCCTTGTCGCTTGCCGCCTTGTCCCACACGCCGTCCTTGTTAAACTTGGGGTCGTATGCGTTCTTCACATAGTCGCCGGCATGGTGGGCATAGAGGTCTTTGTCAACGCATGCGGCAACGAAACGGCTGTCGAGGTCGTCGAGCACATAGAACTTGCCCTGAAGGTCAACCATAGGACGGGTCTCGCCCTTCTTGTTTATAAGGTAGAGAGCGGGGATGTTGGCATCTTTTGCCACCTTGGCATCGTCAGCACCAAAGGTCGGAGCGATGTGAACGATACCTGTACCGTCGTCGGTTGTGACATAGTCGCCGAGAATTACGCGGAACGCTTCATCCGCCATCTCCACAAACTTGTCGCGGCCATCTTCTGAGGCAAACACCTTTTCGGGATGGGCTTCGGCATAATCGGTCACAAACTTGGGAGCGAAGGCATCGACCTTCTCACAAGGCTTGACCCAGGGCATGAGCTGTGCATAATGGAAGCCCTCAAGGTCGGCACCCTTCATGCGGTCAACGATGCGCCAAGGACATTGCTTCTTCTCCTTGTCGAAGGGAAGCAGCTCGCCTTCCTTACACTCCTGGTCGGCCTTGAGATAAGAACCCACGAGGCTTTCGGCCATAACGAGAGTCATGGGCTCGCCGTTATAGAGGTTGTAGGTCTCGATGGCCACATAATCGATCTTCGGACCTACGCACAGAGCCACGTTTGAAGGAAGGGTCCAGGGGGTGGTTGTCCATGCGATGAAATAGGGCTTGCCCCACTTTGTCCACTCTGCCTTCGGGTCCTTGATGAGGAACTGGGCTGTGGTCGTGAGGTCCTTGACGTCGCGGTAGCAGCCTGGCTGGTTGAGCTCATGGGAGCTAAGGCCTGTGCCTGCTCCGGGCGAATAGGGCTGGATGGTATAGCCCTTGTAAAGCAGGCCCTTGTTATAGAGCTGCTTGAGGAGCCACCACAGGGTCTCTATATACTTGTTGTCGTAGGTGATGTAGGGGTGGTCGAGGTCAACGAAATAGCCCATCTCCTCGGTGAGCTTACGCCATTCGGCCGTAAACATCATCACGTTCTCACGACATTTCTTGTTATAATCTTCTGTAGAAATATACTTGTCAGAAGCCTTGTTGTCAATATCCTTCTTTGTTATGCCAAGCTCTTTCTCCACACCAAGCTCCACGGGCAGACCGTGAGTGTCCCAACCGGCCTTGCGGTGAACCTGGAATCCCTGCATGGTCTTGTAGCGGTTGAACGTGTCCTTGATGCTTCGAGCCAACACATGGTGAATGCCGGGATGTCCATTGGCTGATGGAGGTCCCTCAAAGAAGATGAACTGAGGGCAGCCCTCGCGCTCATCGATAGATTTGTGGAAGACGTCGTTCTTCTCCCACTCTGCTAATACCTCTTGGTTAACAGCGGTAAGATTAAGCCCGCTGTGTTCGGCAAACTTTTTCGACATATATATCTTTTTTGTTCTTGTTTTTATTTTTGCGTGCAAAGATAGTGTAAAAATCCGAGTAATCGAAAGAAATGACTATTTATTTTATGTTACGCACAGGTGAGAAAAACGAATTTCATTTGATTTAAGCATCATTTTTCACACCGTCCCTGCTTTTGTTTGGAATAAATGTAGTAACTTTGCGTCTGAGGGAATCACCTTCAAAAGAAATCAAGATGAAAAAGAAATTTGAGATACATGTACCCGGCGACGCAAAGAAGGTGCTGCTACACACTTGTTGCGCTCCTTGCTCGTCTGCCATAATTGAGTGTCTGATGCAACACGGCATCCGCCCTACAATTTACTACTGCAACCCCAACATTTATCCGCTTGACGAATATAACATACGCAAGGATGAATGCACACGTTACGCCCAGTCGTTGGGACTGGAAATTGTCGATGCCGACTATGACCACAACCATTGGCTGCGATGCGTGCAAGGCTTTGAGAATGAGCCTGAACGCGGTTCCCGATGCATGCTTTGCTTTAAGATGCGTCTGCGCGACACGGCAGCCTATGCCCACGCCCATGGCTACGGCGTTGTGACCACCACGCTGGCCTCATCGCGATGGAAGAGCCTGGAGCAGATAAACGAAGCCGGCGCATGGGCCGTGGAACCGTTTGACGACGTCACATGGTGGGACCAGAACTGGCGAAAGGGCGGACTGAGCGAGCGACGCATAGCCATAATTAAAGAGTATGGCTTTTACAACCAGCAATATTGTGGCTGCGAGTTCAGCATGCGCCGCCTTGAGACACAAGCCGAGAACAAAAACGCATAAAAAAAACAAAGAAAAGAGATATGGACAAACCTTTAGTGAGCTTTATCGTAACCTACCATAACGAACCTGCCGAGATGATAGAACAATGTCTCGACAGCATACTGGCCCTTTCGCTCTCTGACAAAGAGCGTGAGATCATTATGGTCGACGATGGCTCCGACACGAACATATTCATGGCGCTTGCCGCATATCATGACAAATTGACGTACATTCACCAGCCCAACAAGGGGCTGAGCGTCGCACGAAACACGGGCCTGAAGATGGCGTCGGGAACATACATTCAGTTTGTCGACGCCGACGACTATCTGCTCATAACGGCCTATGAACACACTCTCGACCTCGCACGCTACCACAACCCCGACATCGTGCTCTTCCGTTTCACACACAAGCACGAAAGCGAGACGCCGTTTGTGCTCCCCACCCCTGTGACGGGTGCCGAATATATGCGCCACAACAACCTTCGCGCGTCGGCATGGGGCTACATCTTCAGACGCTCCGTTCTCGGCGACCTGCGTTTCACACCAGGCATACTGCACGAAGACGAGGAGTTCACGCCACAGCTTGTGCTGCGTTGCGAGCGCGTGTTCAGTACCGACGACAAGTGCTATTTCTACCGCAAACGCGAGAACAGCATCATCAGCAACAACGACACAAAGCACATCTTGCAACGCCTTAACGACACGGAGAACGTGATCTACCACCTGGTCGAGAAAAAGGAGACGCTCCCCATTGGTGACCAGCCTGCCTTGCAAAGACGCATAGACCAGCTCACGATGGATTATCTCTACATCACGATGAGCCTCACACGATCCATGCGCGAGGTGGAAAGCAGGATAAAACGCCTTGAAGCAAAGGGGCTGTTCCCGTTGCCCGACAAGGGCTACACAAAGAAATATTCGGCTTTCAGAAAGATGATTGCATCTAAAATGGGGCGCCGCATAATGCTTGCAACAATAGCTTTAAAGCAAAAACTATAAAACATTATTATTCAACAGAATAAGAACGTCTTGTAAACCGCAAGAGCATCTTGAAAGATGTTAACCTTGCGAAACGCAAAGAACGTCTTGAAAAACGTTTATCTTGCGAAACGCTAGAGCGTCTTGAAAAACGTTTATCTTGCGAAACGCAAAGAACGTCTTGAAACCGTTAAAAATGAAAATTCTTCTATTAGGCGAATACAGCAACGTGCATGCCACCCTGGCTAAGGGTCTACGCGCTTTGGGACACGAGGTGCTGGTTGTTTCGAATGGCGATTTCTGGAAAAACTATCCTCGCGACATAGACCTGTCACGATCTTCAACACGCCTCGGGACGCTGGCCTATATGCTGAAGCTGGCAATGGCGCTGCCCAAGCTGAGGGGGTTTGATGTCGTGCAGATCATCAACCCCATGTTCCTTGAACTGAAAGCGGAGCGCATGATGCCAGTCTACCGTTATCTCAGACGAAACAACGGCAAGATGTTCATGGGCGCGTTCGGCATGGACTATTACTGGGTCGACGTGTGCTGCAAGCAGATGCCTTTGCGCTATAGCGATTTCAACATTGGCAAACGGCTGCGCACAGACCACGAAGCCATGATTTACCGTAACAGTTGGGTGGGAACGGCGAAGGAGAAGCTGAACCGGGAGATTGCTGCCGACTGTGACGGCATCATTGCCGGACTGTATGAGTATTGGGCGTGCTACGCGACCACAGAATGGGCTTCGAAAACCACTTACATTCCCTTCCCCATCGACTGCAAAGACACGACGACCTGTGCTCCCGACAAAGAGCCCGACACATCGCAACACAGACCTCTGAAGATGTTTATCGGCATAAACGCGTCACGAAGCGCTTACAAGGGCACAGACATAATGCTCAGCGCAGCCGAAGACATCGTGAGCCACTATCCCGACAAGGCTGTTCTGAACAAGGCCGTGTCGGTGCCGTTTGCCGAATACAGGAAGCTCATGAGCAGCTCTGACATTATCCTTGACCAGCTCTACAGCTACACGCCTTCTATGAATCCGCTTGAGGCCATGAGACAAGGTTTGGTGTGTGTGGGAGGCGGCGAACCTGAATATTACGATTTTATCGGCGAACAGCTGTTACGCCCAATAATAAATGTGGAACCCACATACGAGAGTGTGTATCAGCAGCTTGAACAGCTTGTGGAACATCCGGAACGTCTGCCACAACTCAAGAAAGACAGTAAGGAGTTTGTACGGAAACACCACGACCACATTAAGGTGGCACAACAATATTTAGACTTCTGGAACAAACAATAATTAAAAAATAATAATTAAAAAAACAAAAAGATGAGATTAAGACACATCATCTCTACACTCACCATAGCAACATTGCCTATGGGAGCAATGGCACAGGGCTTGAGCTCTGGCCTCAACCCTGCCGACATGGACACCTCCGTGCGCCCAGGCGACAGCTTCTACCAGTATGCTTGTGGCGGATGGATAAAGAGCCACCCGCTGCCAGCAGCCTACTCGCGTTACGGCAGCTTCGACAAGCTGGCTGAAGACAACAACATTCGCATAAACACCTTGCTCACAGAGCTGCTTCAAGGCAAGGGCTACGAGAAGGGAACCATCGAGCAGAAGCTCAGCGACTTCTACAAGCTCGCCATGGACAGCACACGACGAAACAAAGAGGGCGTGGCTCCCATCAAGCCCATCCTTAAAGAGATGGACAAGGCAAAGAGCGTGGCACAACTGAAAGCTGTACAGCTCAAATATGCACCCTTCGGCTACGGACTGCCCTTCGGAGCTGGCTTTGGAGCCGACGAGAAGAATGCCTCACAAAACATTCTAAGCGTCAACCAAGGCGGCATTGCTCTCGGACAGAAAGAATATTATACCGACACAGACGAAGCCACAACAGCCATACGCGAAGCTTACAAAACCTTTATTGCCAACATGTTCAAGCTCTGCGGCTACAACAAGGAGGCACAGCAGGCCGTGCAGGACATCATGAAGATCGAGACCGTGCTGGCAAAGGCAAGCAAGAGCAGAACGGAGCTTCGCGACGTGGAAGCCAACTATAACAAGACCACCATGGCCGACTTTGAGAAGCTCTACCCCAACCTGCCCTTGAAAAAGGTGTTCATGGCAGAAGGCGTGAAGGAGGAGCATCTGCAAAACATCGTCGTGGGACAGCCCCTGTTCCTGGCAGAGGCCGACAAGCTGTTCGCAACGCTCACACCTGGAGAGCTGCGACACTACATGCAATGGAACGTCATTCTGGGCGCAGCCAACTATCTGAGCGACGAGATGAGCAACGAATATTTCAACTTCTTCGGAAAGACCATGCGCGGACGCAAGGAGGATTATCCTCGTTGGAAACGTGCCACCAATCAGGTAGAATCGCAGATGGGCGAGGCGCTCGGACGAATGTATGTGGCAAAATATTTCCCTGCCGCAGCAAAAGAGCGCATGCAGAATCTCGTCAAGCAGCTACAGCTCTCGCTCGCCGAGCGCATAGAGAAGCAGACATGGATGAGCGAGGACACCAAGAAGGCGGCGCTCGACAAGCTAAACTCGTTCTATGTGAAGATCGGTTATCCAAACAAATGGACAGACATATCGGCTCTCGTTATAGACCCGGCAAAGTCGTATTATGACAACGTGCAGGCCTGCCGCCTGTTCTGGGACAAGTGGGACCTCGACCATAAGGCGGGCAAACCCGTTGACCGCGAAGACTGGTACATGTATCCTCAGACCGTCAACGCCTACTATAACCCCACGACCAACGAGATCTGCTTCCCGGCCGGCATCTTGCAGAAACCGTTCTTTGACATGAACGCCGACGACGCTTTCAACTATGGTGCCATTGGTGTGGTCATTGGCCACGAGATGACACACGGCTTCGACGACCAGGGACGCCACTATGACAAGAACGGCAACATGACCGACTGGTGGACGGCTGACGATGCAAAGAACTTTACGGAGCGTGCTGCACGCTGTGCCAACTTCTTCTCAAACATCAAGGTGCTGCCCGACCTCAACGGCAACGGCAGTCTGACGCTTGGTGAGAACCTCGCCGACCATGGTGGCTTGCAGGTTTCTTTCAACGCTTTCAAGCACGCCACAGCCGACAAACCACTCGCAACCATCAACGGCTTCACACCCGAGCAACGCTTCTTCCTCGCCTACTCTGGCGTATGGGCAGGCAACATAACAGAGAAAGAGATCCGCAGCCGCACAAAGAGCGACCCCCACTCGCTTGGCCAATGGCGCGTAGATGGTGCCTTGCCACACATCAACGCATGGTATGAGGCTTTCGACATCAAGCCCGACAACAAGATGTTCATTCCTGAGACAGAACGTGTAGACCTCTGGTAAGCCTCAAAGGAAACGGAAGGAAACGGAAGAAAACAGAAGAAAACGGAAGGAAACGGAAACAGCCTGTTTTCTTTTGAAAGAAATATTCCATATAAAGGCTTTTGAAAGAAATATTCCGCATAAAGGCTTTTGAAAGAACTGAAAAAGAAAAAAAACTCGTTGAGCAATTTAAAAGAAGATGCTCAGCGAGTTTTTTTATATCAGAAGAGAGAATGTGCTCCCTTGTCAATTTTTAAAGTTAGCGCCACAATGGCTGTTCAAATTACACCTTATTATAATAGTACTCACGTTTCGCATGGCTTCGACATGCTGTAAGTAAACGAGATACGAGTAAACAAGGAAATGTGTCTATGTTTCTACAACGCTTCGTCCTCAGGACGATTGATTGTCTGTGCCACGTTTTTGGCAGCTTTCTTGGGGAGATGGCGTTTCTTCTTCAGCCATGCGGCCTTGCGTTGCTCATACTCCTCACGATGACGTTCAAGAAAATTGTCAGCCATTGTTACGATCCTAAATTTATTTCTCTTTAAACTTGGCGTAGACAACACTTATCTTTATAGGCTCATAAGGGTTGGCGCTTCCACCAATAAGCTTGGTGCTTGTGAGCGACATGTCGTGTGAGACCTTGGTAAGCTCCTGTGCCGTTGACGTTTTGTTGTAGGTCGTCGTTACAGGAATGATCACCACCTTGTTCCACTCGGGGTTCTGTGCGCGCTCCTCAGCAGAGGTGCTTGCCAGATGGGCTACAAGGTTAGAGATGTTGTTGAACGTGTAGGTGTTGTAAGACGAGTTGTAGGCAGCAAGGAACGCCGTTTTGTTATCGGCTATGCGGTTCTCCTCAAAAAACGAGTACATGTCGGCCTTCGGTATCATCAGCAACGTCTGCGGAATGCCAAGCCCGTAGTTGTCTTTAGAGAAACTGTTGAGACGTGTGAACACCACCTTTGCCGAGTTGAGAACGTCTTTCTCGTGACCGCTCATGATCTTCTCTACCGGAATGTCCATCTCTGTGAAGATGCCAGCAGGTGTTTTGAGCCATGTGCAACCGTTGTCGCCGACAAGCGTGCTGATATTGTCGCTGTCGTTGTCGATGGTTGTGGCCTGAAGAACCTCGTCGGTTCCAGCAAACGATGCTACGCGCGACAACGTGTCAAGAACTTGCTTCTCGGTTATGACGGGCTTTTTGTCTACATAAGTGGTGTCATACTTTGTCACCATGGCGCTCAAGCGGAAGTAGACGTTAAGCTGACTGATAGAGACATAAGCCATAGAACCCAGTCCACCTTGGTTCTTGAAATAGAATCCCGGCACCACATTATGTATGAAAGCATAGGCGTCCTTGAAATATTTGGGGTTCTCATAATATTTCTGCATGACATAAGAGCCATAGTTGCTGTATGTCTTTCCGTTCTTGTCGGTGTAAGGCTGGTCTATCTTTACACGGATGTTCTTCATGTAACGGCTGTCGGAACGTGTGTCGTCGCTTACGTTCTTGTCGTAGAGCGTGTAGACTTTCGATTTCTTCAAACCGTTGGTACGAAGATAGCCTTCCTTTTCAGGATCAAAGTTGGAATAGTAGAAGCGCCCTTCCTCCATTGGCTTGTTCATCTCATAAGCCGTGAGCTTCATGGTGGCCAGAGAGTCGCCAAAATAGTTGTCGTAATAGAGACGCAACTCACATGAGTCGGCAATTATCTCACCTGTGCTTGACAAGCTGCGTATGCTGTCTTTCTCAGGGAACTGGAAATTTTCCAACACATGAAACTGTGTCATAAAATTGCCTGTGACGTAAGCTCCCGTCTGAGGGTCTTTTACACGTCCCACATATCCTGTAGAATTGCGCGACAAGACAGAACCGGCAGCTATGGAGCGTGTGGCCACGGTGAACGTGTCGGCCTGTACATTCAGCTTGTCAAGATTGTTGATGAGCGAAGAACCAATCTCGTTGGTGTTGTCATCGCACGACATTAAAGCCATTGTTGCAGAAGCGATGAAGATGCCTGCAAACAATTTGAGTTTCATATTTATCCTTTTCATTAAAGAATTTTTTCGTATAACGAACTGTAAGCCTCGGTATAATCGCCCTCTGGCTTCTTCAACAATGGGATGTTTTTCTGTTCTGCATAGGCCATGAGATCAGCATTGGCCTCATCGCCAGCCTGAATGACGGCGTCACTATAGTCGATCGCGAGCTTTGCCAGCTCCATGAAATCGAAATTCTCCTTATAAGGTGTGAGAAGCTCGTCGTTTATATCGCGGAACGCAAGGCTTCGCTTGAAATTCTCTCCAACCGAGTGTTTGAGCTCCTTTGAGAACAACGATGTCACGACCTTGCAGTTGGCAAACGCGGGATCGTTGTTGTAAGCCATCTTGATGTAGAGAGGCACAATGGCTCCCATCCATCCTTGGCAATGGATGATATCGGGCACCCAACGCAGCTTCTTTACCGTTTCAAGCACGCCACGGGCAAAGAAGATGGCACGTTCGCCGTTGTCGGTATACTCTTGACCGTTCTCATCCTCTGCCATGAGACGCTTCATGAAATAGTCGTCGTTGTCGATGAAATAGACCTGGAGACGAGTCTGAGGTATGGATGCGACCTTGATGATCAACGGATGGTCTGTGTCGTCGATAATGAGATTCATTCCAGAGAGACGGATTACCTCATGCAGCTGTCCGCGTCGCTCGTTGATATTGCCCCACTTGGGCATAAATGTCCTTATTTCGTAGCCTGCTTCCTGCATTTTGTTTGGCAGGTCGCGGCCCATTATTGAAAGTTCGGACTCAGGAACATAGGGTGAGATTTCCTGGTTGATGAATAATACTTTTTTTGCCATGCTCAATGTTGTTTACTATTCAACGCGCTTTATTACGGTTTTAAACCGACATACATAGTTTTCAAACCCACGCGCATTGCATGCAAAGTTACAAAAAAAAGTTCATAAAAAGTTCTATTTCTGCACAAATCAGCCGTTTTGTACCATTTATTGGCATATTTTTAAATTTATTCTTTCTAATTTAAGAAAAAATGTGTTATTTTGCATTCGATTTGCGGGAGTATATATCGTCCCGTAGCTTAAAAAACATTATTTGTGATGAAGCTTATCAACAATATTGTGGAGCTCGAGAATTATCTTTTCGACGCTCGTAAAGAAGGAAAAACAATTGGATTAGTGCCCACGATGGGTGCGTTGCATGAAGGTCATGCATCATTGGTAAAAAGATGTTCTGAAGAAAACGACATCACCGTGGTGTCTGTATTCCTCAACCCTACACAGTTTAACGACCCAGGCGACCTGGAGCGTTACCCGCGCACTCTCGATGCCGACTGCAAGCTATGCGAAGAGATGGGGGCAACCGTGGTGTTTGCGCCAAGCGTGAAAGAGATGTACCCCACTCCCGACAACCGCCATTTCGAGTTCCCGCCCGTATCTACCGTTATGGAGGGAGCAAAGCGCCCGGGCCATTTCAACGGCGTGTGTCAGGTAGTGTCGCGTCTGTTCTATATTGTTCGTCCTGACAGAGCCTATTTCGGCGAAAAAGACTGGCAGCAGATTGCTGTTATCAAGCAGCTTGTGCGTCATCTCAACTTAAACATCAAGATTGTAGAGTGTGCCATCATACGCGACGAGGACGGACTTGCTAAAAGCTCACGCAACAGCTTGCTTGCTCCCGACGAGCGTGCCATCGCACCCATGATTTTCAAGGCGTTAAACGAGAGCGTGGCCTACGGCAAGAACCACACGCTTGAAGAAACCCGCGCAAAGGTCGTTGCCGACATCAACGCTGTTGACGGTCTTGAGGTAGAATATTTCTCTATCGTCGACGGCAACACGTTGCAGGACGTGAGCACATGGGAAGACAGCAACTATATTGTTGGATGCATAACCGTTTATTGCGGAAAGACACCTATCCGCCTGATAGACCACATAAAATACAAGGAGGATTAAGAAGCTATGATGATTGAAGTATTGAAATCGAAGCTCCATTGTGTGCAGGTAACACAAGCCAACCTCCACTATATGGGAAGCATCACCATTGACGAAGACCTTATGGACGCTGCCGAGATGGTGGAAGGCCAGAAAGTGCAGATCGTTGACAACAACAACGGCGAGCGCTTTGAAACATACATCATTAAGGGCGAACGCGGAAGCGGATGCATCTGCCTCAACGGCGCAGCAGCACGCAAGGTGGTTGTGGGCGACACGCTCATAATAATTGCCTACGCTCTGGTCGACTTTGAGGAGGCAAAGACGTTCAAGCCCAAAGTGGTGTTCCCTGTAAACAATAAGGTAGAAAAATAAACCTATGCCGCAAGCCAATTATGTATTGGCCGTCATTCATTAACATCCTAAAGACAAGACATTATGTATAAGATTCAAGCCAACGCCTCGGGTACGAGGTCTATTGAAGTGAGCGAAGAGCATCTGCAAACAATAGAGCGTTATGCTCTGCTCAAGAATCTTGTCGACAGCAACGGCATTATTGACGAGGCTGTGCTTGACAAGCTTAAGTTGAACGTGCGCTCAATGCTCGAGTCGGAAGCAGGCAAGGACAAAGACCTGCTTGACCTTTGCCTTGACGTTATCTATAACAGCAACATGAAAGCGTTCGGACTGCACAAGCTCGTGCTCCTTTATGTTGAATGGGCTCAGAAGAAAGAGGAGACACAAACAGAGGAGACAGCACAGTAATGGGCGACTATCAACTTTCCGACTGGTTGCCCACCACCCGCAAAGAGATGGACATACGCGGTTGGGACCAAGCCGATGTCATTCTCTTTTCCGGCGATGCCTACATAGACCACCCGTCGTTTGGAGCAGCCGTTATAGGACGCACCCTTGAAGCTCAGGGGTTGCGTGTGGCCATTGTGCCACAACCCGACTGGCACGGCGATTATCGCGACTTCAAGAAGCTTGGCCGTCCGAGATTGTTCTTCGGCATTGCGCCAGGCTGCATGGACTCGATGGTCAACAAATATACCGCCAACAAGCGCCTACGTTCTGAAGATGCTTATAGCCCTGACGGACGCCACGACTGCCGGCCCGAATATCCGACAATTGTCTACACCAAGATATTAAAAGAGCTTTATCCTGATGTGCCCGTGATGTTGGGAGGCATTGAAGCATCCATGCGCCGTCTTACCCATTACGACTATTGGCAAGACCGCCTGCGCCCTTGCATCCTTCTCGACTCGGGTGCTGATCTGCTCATCTACGGCATGGGCGAGAAGCCAATAACCGAGCTTGTCAGACAGATGGAGGAAGGCCGTTCTATCGACACGATACATGACATTCCACAGACGGTATTCCTTTGCCGCGACACAGACAGCGACGCACAGGCCACCGACTCAGACATCTTGCTTCACAGTCATGAGGAGTGTCTACAGAACAAGAAGGCCCAAGCCGACAATTTCAGACACATAGAGGAGGAGAGCAACAAGATTCACGCCCAACGCATTCTGCAACATGTAGGACATAAGGTTGTGGTGGTAAACCCGCCCTACCCTCCTATGACAACAGAAGAGATTGACCGGTCATACGATTTGCCTTACACGCGCTTGCCACACCCGAAATATAAGAACAAGCGCATTCCGGCTTTCGAGATGATCAAGTTTTCTGTGAACATTCACAGAGGTTGCTTTGGCGGTTGCGCCTTCTGCACCATAAGTGCCCACCAAGGCAAGTTCATTTCATGCAGAAGCAAGGAGAGCATTCTTAAAGAGGTGGAGAAGATTTCGAAGATGCCCGATTTCAAGGGCTATCTCTCCGATCTCGGCGGACCTTCTGCCAACATGTACGGCATGGGGGGACGCAACAAGAAAGCATGTGCTGCTTGTAAGCGCCCGTCGTGCATAAACCCGCAGATTTGTCCAAACCTCGACACGGACCACTCAAAACTGCTTGAGATCTATCGTGCCGTTGATGCTTTGCCCTACATAAAGAAAAGCTTTATAGGAAGCGGCGTGCGTTATGACCTTCTTCTGCACAAAAGCAAGGACGAGCACAGCAACAAGGCGGCAGCAGAATATACGCGTGAACTAATTGTCAACCATGTGAGCGGACGCTTGAAGGTGGCACCGGAACATACCTGCCCAGCCGTTCTGCGCCTCATGCGCAAACCTCCGTTTGAGCTGTTCAACGAGTTTAAACAGGTCTTTGAGAAGATAAACAAACAGGAAGGTCTGAAGCAACAGATCATTCCCTACTTTATCAGTTCCCACCCTGGCTGTCATGAGGCCGACATGGCTGAGTTGGCGGTAAAGACAAAAGAGATGGATTTTCATCTTGAGCAGGTGCAAGATTTCACCCCTACCCCCATGACCGTGAGCACAGAAGCTTGGTACACGGGCTACGACCCTTACACCCTTGAACCTGTATTCTCTGCCAAGACACCTAAAGAGAAACTCGCACAACGCATGTTCTTCTTCTGGTACAAGCCTGAAGAGAGAAAGCCCATTGAGCAAGAGCTCAGACGCATAGGACGCGCCGACCTTATACCTAAGTTGTATAGTCAGCCGTTTGGTTTCCGTCAAGCTCCCATGCGCTACGAGCCAAAGCCTTACGGCGACGAAAGCAGGAAGAAAGGCAAGCACGGCTATGGACAAGAGAACGGCTCGCCCTACAAGAAAGAAGGTGCTGCACACAAGAAGGGAACAGCCGCCCGCAACACAAATGCTCCCGCCTACAGAACAGATGCAACCTTCACGCCCAAGGGTGGCAGCAGAAGCTACAAGGATGCAGGCACACAAAGCAGAAGCAGCCGTTCCTCGTTCAATCCTAATTTTAAGAACAATAAAATAAGCCGCAACGGCGACTCACAAAAAGGACGAAGACGATAACCGGCATTAAAAAAGACAGCAGATGGAAGCTTGGAAGAAGACTTGTAAGTAAGCTGTCTAAGGTTTAGAACACAAGAAACAACAAAACAGGTGCGCGAGAACATAATCTAACAAAGATTGTTTTTGCGCACCTGATTTGTTAAATAGACTTAACACCAATATTATAACAAATGCCAACAAACAAGGCGTTCAACTCAAACGTATAATATGAAAATGACGATCAACGACATCACAGAACGTTCTGGCAACTTGCCTTCATCAAGCATTGCGGACGTTCTAAACAGTTGTGTAAGGAAACACAATTGTGCGATAGTGACTGCCCCTCCAGGAGCGGGTAAGTCGACCTTGTTGCCACTTACCCTGTTGGCTGGCCTTGACACAGAGGGCAAGATTCTCATGCTTGAGCCACGACGTCTGGCAGCACGACAGATAGCCGAACGCATGGCTGATATTCTTGGCGAGAAAGCGGGAGAAACGGTGGGATATAGAGTGAGGTTTGAAAGCAAGGTGTCGGCAAAAACGCGCATAGAGGTTCTCACAGAAGGCATTCTGACGCGCATGCTTGTAGACGATGCCACTCTCGATGGCGTTGATGTGGTCATTTTTGACGAGTTTCATGAACGCAGCATAAACACGGACCTCGCGCTTGCCCTGACGCGACAAACGCAACAGGTCATTCGGCCTGACCTTAAAATCGTGATCATGTCGGCAACAATAGCAACCGAAAATATATGTAAACAGTTTGACGCTCCTCTGATAGAGAGCGAGGGACGCATGTTTCCCGTAAGCATCGTAAATGCAACAGAAGACACAACACCTGCCTCTGCTGCGGTCGACACAGCACGGGCCATATTGTCGGCTAACAGAAACCACGAAGGCGACATTTTGGCGTTTCTTCCAGGTCAAGGCGACATTGAACGATGCATGGACATGCTCGGCGCAGCACTCGCTCCCACAAACGTTTATCCGCTCTATGGCAACCTGTCGCCCGAGCAGCAGCGCAAGGCAATAGCGCCGTCGCGCGACGGGGAACGTAAGGTTGTGTTGGCTACGCCTATTGCCGAAACCTCAATAACCATCGAGGGAGTGAGGGTTGTCATAGACACAGGGTTGTGTCGCTCGCTTGTGTTTAACGGGCGCACAGGTCTGAGCAGGTTAGAGACCGTTAGGATAAGCATGGACATGGCCACGCAACGTAGTGGCCGTGCCGGCCGTGTGGCTCCGGGCACATGCTATCGTCTTTGGACGCTGGCTTCAGAACATAACATGGCACCACAACGCAAGCCTGAGATAGAGACCCAAGACCTCGCGCCCTTGGCTTTGTCGGTTGCAGCCTTTGGCGAAAGCAATATCGAGACGTTGCCATGGCTTGACGTGCCGCCAACAGCAAGCGTGGCGAAAGCTGTAAACCTGCTCACATCGCTTGGTGCTCTTGATGAGGACAGAACCATCACGCCCTTGGGACGCAAGATGTCGGAGATGCCTTGTCACCCTCGTATCGCCCGTATGATCCTTGGAGCCAACACATCAGAGCAGAAGGCGTTGGCGTGTGACATTGCGGCCTTGCTTGAAGAGAAGAACCCCATGAGCAACCTCGAAGACACCGACATTGCCATACCCTTATACTCGCTCCGTTCTGCAAGAGAGAAGCACCAGACAGGCCGATGGAAACAAGCCATGATGTCAGCACAAGAGTATCTACGCATGGCTCATGTCAAAGAAGACAACAACGCCGTCGACTCGTTTGACGCAGGACAACTTCTTGCTCTCGCCTATCCTGAACGCATTGCCATGGCCACAAACAGTTTTGGCGGATACCGTATGGCAAACGGGCAGGATGTTGTCTTGGCACAAGACGACACGATGTTAGCAAACCAATGGATCGTAGTTGCTTCGCTCTATGCTGCGCCCAACACCAAGGGCACGGTCTTTGTAGCCGCACCCGTGCATATAGACGATGTTGCTTCACAGGTAGCGAGCACGCGCGACAACGTGTCATGGGACAGCAGACAAGGATGCGTTGTCATGCAACGAGAAGAGCGGATAGGCAAGCTCACCGTCGGTTCGCGCCAGTTACACAACGCAGACAACAAACAGATTATAGACATTATATGTAAAGCGTTGCGCAAGGACGGACTCAGCATGCTTACCTGGGACGACAAGGTGCAACGTCTACAACGCCGTGTACAAGCCGTAGCCACATGGCACCCCGACATGAACATCCCAGACATCTCAACAGAGCACCTGCTTGACACAGCATCAGAATGGCTACCTATTTATCTTACACAAGGCAACCATCTGCTCACCACAACTTCAGAACTGAAGAAACTCAACCTTGCTGAGATCGTTTGGAACATCATACCCTATGACCAACAGCAGGAGATAGACCGTCTGGCACCAACACACATAACGGTACCGACGGGCAGCCGCATACTTATCGACTACCGTCAAGGAGCACAAGCTCCCATTGTGAGTGTGCGTCTGCAAGAATGTTTCGGCATGACCACAACGCCTTGTGTTGACGATGGAAGATGTCCTGTACTCATGGAACTGCTGTCGCCAGGCTTCAAGCCCGTGCAGCTGACACAAGACATTGAGAGCTTCTGGAGTGGCACTTATTTTGAAATAAGGAAAGAGTTGCGCCGTCGGTACCCGAAACATTATTGGCCAGAAAACCCGTTAGAGGCTGAAGCTGTGAGGGGTGTAAAAAGGAGAGACAACAAATAAGAGGGTTTTGTTGCTGTGTTGGTTGTTTCAGTACACAATAAAACGGCGATAGTGGCGTTATTTTTAGAAAAGTGAACAGAGAAAGTAACAGAAAACGACAAAACAAGCAAAAGGAAAGACAATTGTCTATGAACAAGATATCATTATTCATTATAACGTTTTTCATTGGATGCCTCACCATAGCATGTGACGATGACAATTTTGACATGTCGCCGTCACAAGCCCTCACGTTCTCAAGCGACACGATACGTTTTGACACCTTGTTTTCTACCGTGCCTTCATCAACACGCTCGTTTTGGGCTTTCAACAAGACAGGTAGCGGCATACGTTGCACATCGGTTAGGCAAGAGCGCGGCAACCAGTCGGGCTTCCGTGTAAATGTTGACGGAGCGTTTCTTGGACAAGCATCAGGATATGCTGTGTCAGACATTGAACTGCGAAAGAAAGACAGCATAAGGATTTTCGTAGAAGCAACCTTTCCAAACAACTATAAAGGCAAGCCTTCAGAGATCGAGGACGACCTGGTGTTCACGCTAGAAAACGGAAAACAACAGAAGGTCAATCTTAACGCCTTCGCCTGGGATTGCAACATTGTGCGTAACCTGCACATAGACAAAGACACAACTTTGGCAGCAGACACAAAGCCCCTTGTTGTCTATGGACCTATAGAGGTGGCAAAAGGAGCAACACTCACGTTAGCACCAGGCCTGACACTCTATTTTCATGGCAACGCAGGAATAGATGTTCATGGCCGACTGGTAAGCAACGGCACAGCCGACGCTAAGGTTGTGTTGCGAGGCGACCGCCTTGACCGTATGTTCGACTATCTGCCCTACGACCGTGTCAGCGGACAATGGAACGGACTGCATTTCTATGAAGAGTCGTACGACAACATGTTAAGGAACACCGACATACATAGCACATACGACGGCATTGTGGTCGACTCGTCTGCTCTCGACCGCACAACGCTAACCCTTGAAAACAGCATTGTGCACAACTGTCAAGGCTATGGTTTGAAGACCACAAACGCCGTGGTAAACATAACCAACTGTCAGCTTACAAACACTCTACACGACTGCTTGTTTGTTGATGGCGGCAACGTGAGCATCAACGCCACAACCATGGCACAGTTCTACCCCTTCGACTCACAGCGTGGTGCCGCCCTTCGCTTCTCGTCTGTAAACAACCCGTTACAATCGCTTGTTTGCAAAAACTCTATTGTGACGGGCTACGCCGACGATTTGCTTTTCTCAGAAAGCGAGAAAGACAGCGACCATGCCAACGAATTTCAGTTTTACAGTTGTCTGCTGCGCACGCCAAAGGTAGAGACAGAAGACAGCATAAGATTTAAAGATGTTGTGTATGAAGATGTTAGCGACACAACATCTTACGGTCTTAAAAACTTTGTTCTCATAGACGGCGATCATCAACAATATGATTTCCATCTTAAAGAGAAAGCAGCAGCCATAGGCATTGCAGACAAAACCTCTATGCCGTCTACCGACTTGACAGGGCAACAACGCGATGACACACCCGACGCCGGAGCCTATGAGTTTGTGGCTACAGAAAACAAAGAAGAAGAAAAGTGATTGAGCGTTCTAATGTTCAGAACATCTCATGATTGAAACGTAAGACAAGAGAATGAACAAAAGAGATGCTTAAAAACGCTTAAGGAAATATGCTTAAAGAAAAAGAAGCATGAAAACAAAAGCATAAAGAAAAGAAACATAAAGAAAAAGACATAAAAATAGAGAACTAAATACCAAAGACATATTACTATTATGAAAGAGTTTGAAATTGTAACAAAGATAAAGCTGTGGTCCTTTGAAGAGCTGCATCCAAATGACCGTCAGCTGGTTGAGATGGCCATAAAGGCCACAGAAGGGGCATACGCCGAGTATAGCCATTTTTATGTAGGAGCCGCAGCACGCCTTGCCGACGGAACAATAGTGACAGGTGCGAACCAAGAGAATGCAGCCTTCCCGTCAGGTCTCTGCGCCGAACGCACAACGCTCTTTGCTGCACAGGCAAACCATCCGACACAACCCGTTGAGACAATAGCCATCGCGGCACGCAACGACAACGGCTTTCTCAAAGCCCCGATCTCACCATGTGGCGCTTGCCGACAGGTTATGATCGGCGTAGAAGACCGTTACGGCACGCCCATGCGTGTGCTGCTTTATGGCACCGACGGCGTGTACGACATTGCGTCAGCCAAAGACCTCTTGCCGTTCTGTTTCGTTAGCGACAGCATGAAATAACAGGAAAGACAGCATGAAATAATAAAGAGACAAAGAAAGGAATGGGTTAAAAACCCATAACGCCCACACTATTTTGGGCATATCCCTCCTTTCTTTGTCTTTTTTTTCGTAAATTTGCACCAATATACGTTGAGGACCTCTTTTTAGAGTCTGAAACGTGCGTTAGAAAACTGTAGAATTGAAAATATTTTATGAGCAAACAAGTAGAGAAAATCAAAGAGCTTATCGCCAAGCGCGAGAAAGCTCGTCTCGGAGGTGGCGAAAAAGCCATTGAGAAACAGCATGCACGCGGAAAGTACACAGCACGCGAGCGTATAGACATGCTCGTTGACAAAGATTCGTTTGAAGAATATGACATGTTCAAGCTTCACCGTTGCCACAATTTCGGCATGGAGAAGAAGCAGTATCTGGGCGATGGTGTGGTAGCCGGCTCGGCAACCATCGATGGCCGTCTGGTATATGTTTACGCTCAAGACTTCACCGTGAACGGCGGTTCTCTCTCTGAGACCATGTCGCAGAAGATCTGCAAGGTGATGGACATGGCCATGACAATGGGCGCTCCTGTCATCTGCATGAACGACTCGGGTGGTGCACGCATTCAGGAAGGAATCTGCGCCCTCGCAGGCTACGGCGAGATTTTTGAGCGCAACATCTTGGCCAGCGGCGTCATTCCTCAGATTTCAGGTATCTTCGGTCCCTGCGCAGGAGGTGCTGTTTATTCACCAGCTTTGACCGACTTCATCCTCATGATGGAGAATACCAGCTACATGTTCCTCACAGGTCCTAAGGTTGTAAAGACTGTTACAGGCGAGGACATCGACTCAGAGCACCTCGGCGGCGCTTCTGTACATGCTACAAAGAGCGGTGTAACCCATTTCACGGCCAAGACAGAGGAAGAGGCAATGGAGCTCATCAAGACTCTGCTCAGCTACATCCCCTCAAACAATCAGGAGGAGGCTCCTCGTGTAGAGTGTACCGACCCCATCGACCGCAAGGAAGACTTGCTTAACGAGATTCTTCCCGATGATCCCAACAAGGCCTACGACATGTATAAGGTTATTGGTGCCATCACCGACAACGGAGAGTTCTTCGAGGTGCAGCCTAAGTTTGCAAAGAACATCATCACAGGCTTTGCTCGCTTCAACGGTCAGAGCGTAGGCATCGTTGCCAACCAGCCGGCATGCTACGCTGGTGTGCTCGACACCAATGCTTCACGCAAGGGAGCCCGCTTCGTGCGCTTCTGCGATGCCTTCAACATTCCTATCGTATCGCTTGTTGACGTTCCAGGCTTCCTTCCCGGCACAGGTCAGGAGTATAACGCCGTTATCTTGCACGGTGCACAGCTTCTCTACGCTTACGGCGAGGCTACCGTTCCCAAGATTACCATCACTCTGCGCAAGAGCTATGGCGGTAGCCACATCGTGATGGGTTGCAAGCAGCTGCGTGCCGACCTTAATTTCGCATGGCCTACCTCTGAGATTGCCGTTATGGGAGCATCGGGTGCTGTGGCTGTGCTCTGCGCAAAGGAAGCCAAAACTCATGAAGATCCGAAGGCATTCCTCGCAGAGAAAGAGGCCGAATATACCGACATGTTCGCAAATCCCTATCAGGCAGCCCAGTACGGTTACATCGACGACGTTATCGAGCCTCGCAACACACGCTTCCGCATCTGTCGCGGTTTGGCACAGTTGGCAACAAAACGCCAGTCGTTGCCAGCCAAGAAGCATGGTTGCATGCCTATGTAAGGAACATAACAGGTGAGAAAACAAAAAAATCATTATGGCAACAGACAAGAACATTTTCGCAGCAATTGCCCTCGCTCTCCACGAGTTTAAGGGAAACAATGTGCATGACAAAGAGCCTGGCGTGATAACCATCAAGCCACGCCCCACTTTGTGGAATGCGAAATTTCAGGTAATGACATCTAAACCAGAAAGAAGATGAAAGAATATAAATATACTATCGACGGAAAAGAATATAAAGTAGAGATTGGCGACATTGCCGACAACATCGCCAACGTGACCGTCAACGGCGAAGCCTTTAAGGTGGAGATGGAGCCCGAACCAGAACCCGAGAAGAAGAAGGTTGTTGTGCAGCCTGCGGCAGCACAGCCCGCTTCTGACGACAACACGACAAGCGCAGCCAACGTCAACACAGCCAATGCCGTGAAGGCTCCTCTGCCAGGTGTAATCACCGAGATCAAGGTAAATGTTGGCGACACCGTGAGCGCTGGCGACACCGTTGTGGTTCTCGAGGCTATGAAGATGGCCAACAACATTGAGGCCGAGAAGAGCGGTAAGGTTACAGCTATCTGCGTAAAACAGGGCGAGAGCGTTATGGAAGACTCTCCGCTGGTTGTAATTGAATAAACGACCATGCGTAAACGCATCTTACAGATTGTCAACCTGCCGTTGGTAGCTGTCGGGGTGTTCATCCTCGTGCTGACCTTTTTCCTACCAATCACAAACACCAATGTCATAAACGTTGTGGCTTGGCTGCTTATTATGGTAGGAGCTGTGGGATATGTTGTAAGCCAAAAACGAAAATGAAAGTTGTCAGGCATGAAGCTTCATGCAAGAAACGATCATACACAAAACAAACAATGGCTGACAAGCATAAACAGGCAATCGCATAACAACAACAAAAGAGGCTGTGCCGAGAAATCGAGCACAGCCTCTTTTTGGGTTTTTGAAATTGCTTTTCTTGAATGCCTTGCTTTCCTTGTTTGTTAAGAATTTAACATGAACCCAAATCGGTCATTAGGCCGTTTTATGTATTATTTTATAACTGCTTGCAGTCTTTTGGTTTTTATAAGTTGTCTTTTGCTTGTTTTTAATTCGCAATAGCTCGCTATTACTCATTAAAAGCCAAACAAAATCCATTCTTCTAAAAATCCAAAATCCAAGCAAGCCCTAACGACCGATTTGGGTTAAAAGAGCAGTCAGAAATCATCATTAAACAATTTGATGTTTTTTTATTTTACCGTAATGTGGAAACATCCTTGCTTAACCTCATATTTCACCAAACACTTGTTTTGTTTTCTTGCATCGTTGAGCACCTCGCTAAGGACCCATTTAAGCGTGTCGTTACGCACCTGTCGGCGACGAGGTCCGTCTGGATCTTCCACCGTCTTGTAACGATTGTAGCATACATCGAAGGTTGTGCCATAAAGATGGCAACTGTTTTGTGTGGCATTGCCGTTCTTGCTGCGCAGTTTTTCGACATCGGCTTTTGTACGCAACACGCTGGTAACAATAATCTTATGCAAGGGAATACCCTTTACCTGTAAACTGTCAAAGAAGCTACGGCCAATATCTTGCAGTAGCACCGATGCACGCGGCACAAGATACGGAATGCTGTTGTTAAGACGGTCCACATAGAAATAAGGGTTGCTTCCCACATATACCAACTCTTTCTTTCGGTGCTCAGCATCTTCGCGGTTGTGCACAGGCTTCACACCATGTTTCTTCGCTGCCTCAAGCTGCACGTCGTTTTGGTCGGGAAAAGTGTTTCCGAAATGAGGCACACTATAAATGCGATGCTTTGCCACAGAACCGTCAGGGTTGAAGAAACGTGTTGTCGACAGTTTGCCTGTCCAGCGCTGCGGCTTCTCCAAATTAGTGTCTTCACGTTTTGTCTCATCAGCCACGTTTGGCGTTTCGTCAGTTGTCAACTTTCCGTCAGAAGCCTCTTTGCCCTTGCCGTCAGGAGCCTCATTGGCTTTGCCGTTTGAGCCATTCTTTTCAGCATCTTCACACGTTTCCTTTTCCTCCACCATAGCTTCAGCAACTACAGTAGAGCTGTCTGTAGAATCGTTCTTAATGACGCCAATGTTGTTGGCTTTCGTGTCGTCAGCAACAGACGGAAAGACGGCACGCACAACGGCAAGTGCAATAACGCACAATCCAAACGCTTGAATGTATCTTTTCTTACTTATCATCTGTAAAATATCTTTATCTTGTAGATAGTTTATTTTATTACCTCAAACCGTGCAAACTTAACGAGCAGCTGTTTCTGTCCAACCTCCTCAAACCTTACGGTAGCCTTGGTGTTTTCGCCCTCCCCTTCTATTCGCAAAATCTCGCCCTTACCAAACCTCTGATGAACAATCTTTGCGCCAACAGCGAGGTTGCCATTAGACGGTCTCGATTGTGAAAGTCTTGAAGTCGTCGACATTTGGTTCAAAGACGATCCTAACCTTGCTACGCTCTGTCTTGGCACAGACATAGCCGAACGAGGTATCGACGGAATGGGGTGGTGTTGCTTTGAGGTCGGTTCTTGACGCAAACGGCTTGCTGTTGAATCATTAAACGAGTTGCGAGATCCAAAGGACGAACCGCGTGACGAGCCAAAGGAAGAAATCTTCTCGCCAACAGAATCTTCATCGTCATTAGCCGTGTGCATAAAGCAAGGGTCAATGTCCTTTATGAACCTACTAGGAATGTCATACTCGGTTTTTCCGTAACGATAGCGCGTCTTTGCACATGTAAGATAACAATGTTTCTCTGCTCGCGTTATTGCCACATACAACAATCGACGTTCCTCTTCAAGCTGCCTTGGATTGCCTGCCGACCGCTGTCCGGGAAAGATATTCTCTTCCATACCAACCACAAAGACGGTAGGAAACTCAAGTCCCTTTGCAGCATGAATGGTCATGAGCGACACTTTGCTTTCTATCTCATCATCGCTCTCCTTATCTGTAAGCAACGACACCTCTTGCAAAAAGTTGCCCAAGTAGATTTCGTCGTCATTGTTTTCCTCACGTTTTATGTCGACAAACTCTTGCAGTTCGTTCAAGAGTTCATCCACATTCTCCTGTCGAGCCAACCCTTCAGGCGTTTTATCTCCAAAAATTTCAGCATGAAGTCCCGACTGTCGAATGATAAATTCAGCCATAGAGGCTGCATCAGTAGTGTTTGCCTTTTCAATAAATGCCGAAATAAGCTCCGCAAACTTGTCCAGTTTGGCCTGTGTGCCTTTGTTTACCGCAAGCTGATAGCTACTTGGATCTGTTAGTACCTGCCAGAAGCTCACGGCCCGTTCGTTTGCCTTATCCGAAATTTTGGAGATGGTCGACGCGCCTATGCCACGTTTTGGCGTAACGATAACACGCTTCATAGCTTCCTCATCATTGGGGTTAATGACAACACGGAAATATGACAATATGTCTTTAATCTCCTTTCGCTGATAAAAACTCAGTCCGCCATAAATTTTATAAGGAATGGAGAGTCGGCGAAACTCGTCCTCAAAGCATCGGCTTTGCGAGTTTGTGCGATAGAGAATGGCAAAATCGTTGAAGTCGAGATCTTCAAGTCGCATTATCCTTCTTATCTCACGCGCCACATACGAAGCCTCCAGACGGTCAGAGAAACATGTTACATATTCAATTGCCTCACCCTCTGCGTTCCTACTGAACACATCCTTACGGATCTGCCTCTCGTTGTGCATGATAAGACTGTTAGCCGCTTCCACGATGCGTTGCGTGCTACGATAGTTTTGCTCAAGCTTTATGGTTACGACATTATCATATAGCTTGTTAAAGTCGAGGATATTATCAATGTTTGCACCACGGAACCCATAGATGCTCTGTGCATCGTCGCCCACGACACAAATATTCTGATTGTCTTTAGTAAGCTGATACACAATACATTGCTGTGCATAGTTGGTATCCTGATACTCATCCACCAACATATATTTAAATCTCTGCGCATAATGTTCGCGCACCTCAGGATTGTTTTTAAACAGCAGATAAGTGTTTAGTAACAAGTCGTCAAAATCCATGGCATTAGAAGCATGGCATCGTTGTTCATACATGGTGTAAATGTTATGAATCTCCGGCATGTCGTTTTGTTCGTCAGCCCTCATCGCTACAGAGTTGTTAGCATACATCTCCGCCGTGACGAGCCTATTCTTTGCCATACTTATATGGTAGCGCACATTAGCCGCTTTATATTTATTGTCGTCCAGCCCCATCTCCTTGATAATAGAGTTGATGAGGGAACGAGCGTCAGCTTCATCATAAATGGTATAGTTTGACGTGAAGCCGATGTGTGCAGCCTCACGTCTCAATATACGCGAGAAGACCGAATGGAACGTGCCCATGTTCAGTCCCATGGCCAACTCCGTACCCACCAACTTAGCCACACGCTCCTTCATCTCCTTTGCAGCTTTGTTGGTAAAGGTCAGGGCAAGTATGTTCCAAGGGTTCAGCCCCATGTCGGGATGTTGCAAGAGATAAGCTATCTTGTAAGTAAGCACGCGCGTTTTACCTGAGCCCGCACCTGCAATCACCAGTTCGGGTCCATCACAATACCGCACGGCTTCACGTTGCCTTTCGTTGAGTTGGTCAAGAATGTTTGTCATAAAACAGATTTGTTTGAGTCAAAAGAATATGAACCTTATGAAACATATTTTTTAAAAGGGAAACCTCTAAAAGGAATCTTCTACGACATGAAGCCTCAAAAGGCAAGCTTTCCTCAAGAGCCACTTTTTATTTTCTCTTACGATGATATACCCCTCCCGCAGCCGAATCGGGATTTATGTCTTCACCCTCCTTTGGGAATGTAGGTATGAACCTCATCTCATGCTCTATCGCCGATCTTCGTTTGCGCAGATAAGGCGTGGGATGAGCGCTGTCCATCTTTCTTGGGTTTGGCAATGTTGCAGCCACAAGAGCACACTCTGCCCGTGACAGGTCTTTTGCTGTTTTCGAGAAATGATATTCGGCTACGGCGTCAGCACCGTAAATGCCGTTTCCCATCTCTATAGAGTTGAGATAAACCTCCATGATGCGCTGCTTGCTCCACATCAGTTCTATGAGAGCAGTAAAATAGACCTCAAAGCCTTTTCGTGTCCAGCTACGTCCAGGCCACAGAAACACGTTCTTGGCCGTTTGCTGTGAGATGGTGCTTGCTCCGAGCTTACGTTTGCCACCCCTGTGGTTGCGCTTTGCTGCCTTCTGGATGGCGTCAAAATCGAAGCCGTGGTGAAGCAGAAACCGTTGATCCTCACTTGCCATGACCGCCACAGGCAGGTGTGGCGAAATGTTGTCAAGGCTCACCCAATGATGATGCCAAATTATGCTTTCTTCCGAGGCTGCTTGCTGAAAGCTACGAATGACCATGAGAGGCGTTACATATACGGGTATAAAACGGTAAGCCACCACAGCCAAGATGGTAGAAGAGAAGAATACGGCCAACGCCCATTTCACTATTGCCAGAACAATTTTCATGTTTTTGTTGCTTATTGCGTTATATTATAAAACGCAGAAAAGAGACTGGGCGCACGCGCCCACATGTGAAGCGCGCAATGCCACAGTCTCTATAATGTCAAAGTGTGTTATGAATGTTGCAAAGAAAAAATCAGTTCAGCGTGCCGTTGTTGGCGGCGTTCACCATTGCCTGACTTGCATACAGATAAACCTCCACACGGCGGTTCTGCTGACGACCAGCAGCTGTAGAGTTGTCAGCAACAGGATCTGAGCTACCCTTGCCTGTGACGTTCTGCAACTGAGCTGCCGACACGCCACATGTCTTGAGATAGTTGGCCACGCTCTGTGCGCGGTTGTTGCTCAACGGAACGTTAATTCCGTCATTGCCTGTTGAGTCGGTGTGACCGTAGATGTCAACATGACAGTCGGTGTTGTTCTTCAACACGTTAGAAAACTTAGCGAGGTCTGTCTTTGAAGCGCTGTTCAGCTCAGCCTTGTTTGTTGCGAACAGAATGCCTGAGTCGAATGTCACCTTCACGGCTTTCAAACCATTGTTGTCAGTAACCTCTTCCACCTTAGCGTTCCCCACCTGCTGTTTAGCCTGCTCAGCCACCTTGTCCATGTGACGACCTATGATGGCACCCGTTCCAGCACCGACGGCTCCGCCGATAGCTGCGCCTACAGCCGTGTTTCCCGCAATTTTACCAATGATAGCACCTAACACAGCACCACCGCCAGTTCCGATAAGGGCTCCAGTGCCCTGTTTTGTTTGGCAACTAAAAATGGTCAGAAGACACATTGCCAGAGTCATTACTTTGAATTTCTTCATAGCTTTTTAAAAATATTATTATTACTATACAGAAGCGTGTCACCACGCTCTTTCACGGGGTTTACAAACTATTAGAGTGTTTTCGCACACGAAAGTTTAAAATTTGCATTGCAAAGATAATTGTTTTTTTATTATAATGGCACCATTACAACATTTTTTTGTAATTTTGCAAATAAATTTATCTATACTGCGCGTTCATCGCGTAAAGAAAAGAAGCTACGAACAACAAAAAGTATAGAGAACAATAATAAAAACAAAATAAAGACAATGGCAAAAGAATTAAAAGATTTGACCAAGCGTGCCGACAACTACAGTCAGTGGTACAACGACTTGGTTGTGAAAGCCGACCTCGCAGAGCAGTCTGCCGTGCGCGGATGTATGGTTATCAAGCCCTATGGCTACGCCATCTGGGAGAAGATGCAGCACCAGCTCGACACCATGTTTAAAGAGACAGGTGTACAGAACGCTTATTTCCCCTTGCTCATCCCTAAATCGTTCCTGAGCCGTGAGGCAGAGCATGTTGAAGGCTTTGCCAAGGAATGTGCCGTGGTGACCCACTATCGTCTGCGCTCAAAGGCCGACAAAAGCGGTGTTGAGGTAGACCCCAACGCAAAGCTCGACGAGGAGCTGATCATTCGCCCCACCTCAGAAACAATCATCTGGAACACATATAAAAACTGGATTCACTCATGGCGCGACCTGCCCTTGATGTGCAACCAGTGGTGTAACGTCATGCGTTGGGAGATGCGCACACGTCCGTTCCTCCGCACATCAGAGTTTCTTTGGCAGGAGGGTCACACAGCTCACGCCACAAAGGAGGAGGCAGAGAAGGAAGCACAGAAGATGCTACACGTCTATGCCGAATTTGCAGAGAAATGGATGGCTGTGCCTGTAGTACAGGGTGTGAAGAGCGCCACCGAGCGTTTTGCAGGAGCCCTCGACACCTACACCATCGAGGCCATGATGCAGGACGGCAAGGCCCTTCAGAGCGGCACCAGCCACTTCCTTGGCCAGAACTTCGCCAAGGCTTTTGGCGTTACATATCTTAATAAGGAGAACAAGCCCGAGTATGTATGGGCCACATCATGGGGTGTGTCTACACGTCTCATCGGTGCCCTTATCATGACCCACTCTGACGACAATGGCCTTGTGCTTCCACCGAAGCTCGCCCCCATACAGGTAGTCATCATCCCCATCTCAAAGAACGACGAACAGCTTGCAGCCATCACGGCCAAGATGCACCCCATCATCGACCAGCTGCGCAAGGCAGGAATCAGCGTCAAGTATGACGATGCCGACAACAAACGTCCGGGCTTCAAGTTTGCCGACTATGAGCTCAAGGGTGTGCCCGTGCGTCTTGCCATCGGTGGCCGCGATCTGGAGAACGGCACCATCGAGGTTATGCGCCGCGACACTCTGGAAAAGGAAACGCTTCCTCTTGATGGCATTGCAGAGGCTGTAGAGAAGATGCTTGACGACATACAGAACAACATCTTCGAGAAGGCTCGCAAGTATCGCGATGCCCACATTTACGAGTGTGACAACTATGAAGAGTTCAAGGAGCGCATAAAGGACGGTGGCTTCTTCCTCTGCCACTGGGACGGCACAGCCGAGACCGAAGCTAAGATCAAGGAGGAAACACAGGCAACCATTCGCTGCGTGCCCTTCATGTTTGAGCAAACTCCTGGCATTGACATGGTATCGGGCAAGCCCGCCACACAGCGCGTAATCATTGCCCGCAGCTACTAAGAACCACCTAACGCATATGTATAAGAGAACGTGTGCTGTGGCACGCCACAGCACACCCACTCTATCAAAAACAAGAATACTAATAACTTACATTATTTATCAACACTTTATTCTTAATCAATGGATTGGATCATTAATTTGTTTACGAACACCGAATCCGTTGCTCACATTTCCATCCTCTATGCCGTGGTCATAGCCGTCGGCATTCTGTTAGGAAAGATAAAGATTGGCGGTATCTCCCTTGGAGTGACCTTCGTTCTTTTCGCGGGAATTGTAGCTGGACACATCGGTTTTACAGCTCCGGTCAACATTCTGAGCTTCATTCAAGACTTCGGACTTATCCTGTTCGTGTTCTGCATAGGTTTGCAGGTGGGCCCAGGTTTCTTCGAGAGTTTTAAGAAAGGTGGTGTAACGCTCAACCTGCTCTCTACAACAACCGTTGTGCTTAACGTCGCCGTGATGTTTGCATGCTATTACATCTTCTTCGACACCAACGACAAGACGAACCTTCCCATGATGGTTGGCACGCTCTATGGTGCCGTAACCAACACCCCAGGTCTTGGTGCTGCCAACGAAGCCCTCGAGTCGGTATGGAACACCGCCACCAACGGCACCATGCCTCAGATCGCATCGGGCTACGCCTGTGCTTATCCGCTTGGTGTGCTCGGCATCATCGGTGCCACCATCGCCGTGCGCTTCATCACACGCACCCGTCTTGCCGACGAGGAGGAAGAACTGAAGGAGGAAGAGGCTGAGAACCCACACGCCAAGCCACACCAGATGCACCTTAAGGTAAACAACACCTACCTTGCCGGTCGCACCGTGGCACAGATCAACGAGTTCCTCAACCGCGATGTGGTGTTCTCACGTCTGTTCCATGATGGTAAATACACCATTCCCAGCAGCAAGGACAAGTTTGAAATGGGCGACGAGGTGCTCGTGGTATGTGCCGAGGCCGACGCTGAAGCCATCCAGGCCTTCATCGGTCCTGAGGTCGACACACCATGGAAGGAGGACGAGAGCAACCAGCCGTTGGTGTCACGCCGCATCGTGGTCACCAACTCGTCAATGAACGGCAAGACGCTTGGCAAGATGCACTTCTCAAGCGTTTACGGCGTTACCGTGACACGCATCTCACGTCAGGACATGGATGTGTTTGCATCGCGCAACTACCGTTTCCAGGTGGGTGACAAGATTCTTGTTGTTGGTCCTGAGGACAATGTTAACCGCATCTCTGAACTCATGGGCAACTCTGTTAAGCGCCTCGACACACCAAACATCGCAACTATCTTCATCGGCATCATCATCGGTATCTTGTTCGGAAGCATTCCTTTCGCCATCCCTGGCATGCCTGTGCCTCTGAAGCTCGGTATCGCTGGCGGTCCGCTGATCATCGCCATCCTCATCGGTCGCTTCGGCCACCGCATGAAGCTCAACACCTACACCACCACATCTGCCAACATGATGCTCCGCGAGATTGGACTTGTGCTCTTCCTCGCCAGCGTTGGTGTCAAGGCAGGCGCCCACTTCTGGGAAACCGTGGTCCAGGGCGACGGCTTGATGTATGTGTTCACAGGCTTCCTCATAACCATCATCCCCATCCTTATCGTTGGTGTGATTGCCCGTCTGAAGTTCAAGTTCAACTATTTCACCATCATGGGTATGATTGCCGGTACATGTACCGATCCTCCAGCACTTGCTTACGCCAACAGCATCTGCTCGCGTGAGGCTCCCGCCATCGGCTATTCTACCGTTTATCCGTTGAGCATGTTCCTCCGTATCTTTACGGCACAGCTCATCGTGCTCTTCTGCTGCGGATAACAATGGTTAGCAAATAATTTAAAGTAGGAGGTAAATACCAATAACAGGCATTTACCTCCTATTTTTGTATTTACTGTCCTCTCACACCCACGAATATGCGGTTCCTCATACTGGCATAAATTCATTTTTGCAAACAGGAACATCTATGTAAAGCATTTCAGTAACACTTTTCCTGTATAGTAAAGTTATTAAGTAATGGAAAAAATTTGTAGTAAAGTAATTTAGTAAAAGCAAGAGAAAAGTGTAAAGTAAAATCAGTAAGACAGATATTCTTGTAAAACGACATATTTATGTTTTGCAAGTGACGTATTTAAGCCTTGAAAGTTACCTGTTTACGGTTCGTAAGTGACATGTTTATAAAATGCATAAAAAAGCCAAGGCATGTAATACGCCTTGGCTTTAATTTGTTATACTAAAATCTTGTCTCTAAACTAAGAGTTCTTTAAAACTAAGAGCCTTATTCGTTTTCAAGATCAATAGCGAAGTAGCCCTTCTTGCCTGTCGGGTAAACACCCTGGATGTAGAGCACCGGCTCACGGCTTGTAGAAGCCTCCTTGACAACCTGCTGCAGATCCTCGATGGTCTTCATCGGTGTGTCGTTAACGCGCTGAATGACAAAGCCCTTGATCATGCCTCTATCCTTCAGTTTACCATTGCTGATCTTTGTAACCTCAAGACCATAGCTGATGTTGAGCTGACGCTTTGTCTCGGCAGTAACCTCACGGAAGTTTCCACCCAGCACATCAAGGTCAGCCTTCTGCACAACCTTGGTATTGCCTTGCTCGTTCTTCAGAGTGACCGTCTTGGTGTTCTTCTTCTTGTCGCGCAGGTAGGTCAGCGACACCTTGTCGCCCGGACGCTTCTGAGCGAGGATCTCTTGCAGCTCAGCCATCTTGCTAACGTTCTTGCCGTCAACAGCCACAATCACGTCGCCTGTCTTAAGACCAGCCTCTTCGGCTGCGCTGCCTTCAGTTACCTTAGCCACATAGATGCCCTCCATTGTGCCGAGGTCCACATCCTTATCCTTGTCTTTCTGAGCGTCAACATAGTTTTTCACATCCTGTCCCTGGATGCCGATCACAGCACGCTGCACGGTTCCATATTTTTTCAGGTCGTCCACCACCTTGTTCATGATAGATGTAGGAATGGCAAATCCATAGCCGCTGAAAGATCCTGTCTGCGAGTAGAGCATGGCGTTGATGCCGATAAGCTCACCCTTGGTATTGACGAGCGCACCACCCGAGTTGCCGGGGTTAATGGCAGCATCGGTCTGTATGAACGACTCTACACCGTTCTGATAGAGCGAACGACCCTTGGCGCTCACGATGCCCGCTGTCACGGTGTTGGTGAGATTGAAGGGGTTGCCCACGGCGAGCACCCATTCTCCCACCTTGATCTTCTCGCTGTCGGCGATGGTGATGGCAGGCAGATTCTTGCCGTCAATCTTTATGAGTGCGAGGTCTGTCGTTTTGTCAGTACCGATAATTCGGGCTGAATATTCCTTATTGTCGTTAAGTGTCACGGTCAGCTCGTCGGCCCCTTCCACCACATGGTTGTTGGTAACGATGTAGCCATCGGCAGAAATGATCACGCCCGAGCCTGAGCCTTGCTGCTTGGGTGTGCGATACTGACGTTTCTGCTTTCCTCCATTGCCCTGATTGGGGTTTCCGAAAAATCCGAATGGATCGCTAAAGAAATCGTCGAACGGGTTGCTTTGCATCTCCACGGTCTCCACCTTGCTGTTGCGTGTGCAAAGGATGTGTACCACCGACGGAAGCGATTTCTCGGCAGCGTATGTAAGGTCTACGGGCTGTCCTGGTGCCACGGTTGCACTTGCCGCATTAACCTTGATAAATGCGCCGGCAGAGAACGCCAATGCCACGACGCACATTGCAGCTAACAAATACTTTGAATACTTTTTCATATCTATTACCTTTTTAGTTTATAATTTCATGTTTGTTAAATAAAGATGTTTGATCTGTTATGGTCTACTTATCTTTGTTGTCGTTTTGCTTTTGCCGTTTTATTTTGTCATTATGTTTGTATTGTTTTTATCTTCCTAAAGGCCGTTTATGTAGCCCATAGTTTGTTTTCACGACTGCAAAAATAAGAGCAAAATTTGTGAATGTGCCATTTTGGCTTATATCTTTATTCCATTTTAACATTCCAATTTAACATATTAACGGCTCTTAAACGGCAAATGAAGAAAATTAGCAATTGTTTAGGAAATGTTCAGATGATGGTACAAAGCTACTGTTACACACTTTCTTGTATAATAGATCTCCAACAAGCGAAAGCAATGGGATTTTTCAATTTTCGTTTTGACGTCCTCAGACAAAGCCTAAAAAAGGCTGAGCTCCATATAAACGGAACTCAGCCTTTTTCTGATTTTTGAATTTTGAATTGTTGCGGTTTGCCGCAATTAGGAATTGTTCATTTTTGAATTAGGGAGTGCAAAACCTAAATAATTTCCCAAATTAAGATTCCAAATATAAAATCTAAATCAAAAATCAATAATTCAACATCGGCTAAAAGCCGATAATTCAAAACTCAAGACTCAAAATTCAAATCACTTCAGCTCGGTAACAAAGAAGTTCGCCACCTGGCGCAGCAGATGGTTGCGCGTATTGCCACCATAGATGCTATGGTTACGGTTGGTATAATAAAGTTCGCGGAAATCTTTGTCAGCCTGTACCAGCGCCTCTGCATACTCGTACGAGTTTTGCGGATGCACATTGTCGTCGGCGGTGCCGTGACAGAGGAGCAGCGCTCCATGGAGCTTCTGAGCACGCACAATGGGGTTCACATCATAGCCATCGGGGTTCTCCTTAGGTGTGCGCATGTAACGTTCAGTATAGATAGAGTCGTAGAAGCGCCAGCTTGTGGGAGGCGCAATTGCCACACCCGCACGGAACACGCCACGTCCCTCGCTCATGCTCATGAGGGTGTTGAAGCCACCGTAGCTCCATCCCCATATTCCTATGCGGTCCTTGTCGACGAAAGGCAGCGAACCGAGGTAGAGCGCAGCCTCAACCTGGTCTTTCGACTCAAGGTCGCCGATCTTGAGATAGGTACACTTCTCAAAGTCGGCACCACGTCCGCCTGTGCCACGTCCGTCTACACTCACCACGATGAAACCCTGCTGAGCAAGATAAGAGTCGAAGGCACCACCCTGCCCCATGGAACCAGCGTTCCACGAGTCGGTTACCTGCTGTGAGCCTGGACCACTATATTGGTGCATGATGACCGGATAACGTTTTGAGGCGTCAAAATTGAGAGGCTTCAAGATCCATCCGTTGAGCTGCACACCCTCTGATGTGGTGAAGCTGAAAGGCTCACGTTTGGCAAAGCCGCTCTCTGCCACCTTTGCCTTCAGGTCGGCGTTGTCTTGAAGCGTGGAGATCACACGTCCGTTGTTGTCGCGTGTTGTCACGACATAAGGTGTGTTATAGTCGCTCCAGGTGTTTACAAAATACTGGTAGTCGCCAGAGAAGAGCGCCGTGTTCCAGCCTTTCTTGTCGCTCAGACGCACGGTCTTGCCGTTCTTGTGAGCCACATACACCTGACGGTCAGAGGGCCCAAGGGCAGCAGCCTGATAGTAGACATCGCCTGTCTTGGCATCGTATCCATATACCGCCGTGATGTCATAGTCGCCACCAATGGTGCGATGCAACTGTCCGTTCATAGAGTAGATATAAAGCTTCATGAAACCGCTACGGTCGCTGGGCAGCAACACATTGTTGCCTATAAAGGTCACAGCCTCCATAGCCTCCTCCTTAACATATTTCTCCACATGCTCCTTCACGATGAGCTGTGCCACGGTGCTGCACGGGTTCACGCTGTAGAGACAGAGCTCGTCTTGATGGCGGTTCATGGTGTAGACCACCACCTTGCTTGCGTCGTCTGTGGCCTTGATGCGGGGCATATAGCCGTCGGCGTCAAGAGGCACTTGCAGCTTACTTATGCGGTGCGACTTAATGTCGTAGCTCCATGCCGTCACCTTGCTATTATCCTCGCCAGCCTTAGGATATTTGTATGAGTAGAAACCTGGATAAACGGCGTTTTCCTGTTTCTCAGGCTTCATGCCTTTATACATCTGTAACGAGTAGGTCTTGACATCTTTCTCATCATAGCGCAGCCAGCAGATCATTGTGCCGTCGGCATTGAACGTAAGAGCGCGGTTAAAGCCAAACTCTTCCTCGTTCACCCAGTCGGGCAGACCGTTTATGACCTCGTTAAACTTGCCGTCCTTCGTGACCTGCACCTCTGCGTTGTCGTAGAGAAGCTTCACAAGATAAATGTTACCCTCGCGCACAAACGCCACCTGCAGACCGTCCTTCGACCACACGGGGACCTGCTGCGGTCCGCCGTCAGAAAGAGGCTCAAGTTTGCGCGAGGCTATGTTATAGAGATAGTAGACAGCCGTGAACGAGCGGCGGTAGATGCTCTTGGTCTTGGTCTGTATGAGCATGCGTGTGCCATCGGGCGAAAGGATGTAACCGTCGAAGCTGTCGATTTTCTTGCCCATGGTGTTGCTGACGTCAAACAGGTTGCGCAGGAGCTTGCCTGTCTTGAACGAATAGCAGTCGACACGCTTGCCGTCATCGCTTATGCGTGCGTAGGTGTCGGTACCTTCAATGGGGTTTATTCCGTTCACGGTCTTGGCCGCAAACTTGCCACTTGTTATGTCGGGAATGGTTATCTTGCCACCTGCCGACACATGTGCTGTTAACATAAATAATGCTGTGAAAATGAATAGTAATCGTTTCATTATTTTTTAGATAAATTGTTAATCAAAATCCTTGTGCGACATAAAATCGCGATTATTGATGCGAAGATACAAAAAATATTGCAACCATTCCCACGTTTTTCATTAATTTTGCAAAATAAAAAGTCAACAATGAACAAACCTCTCTATAACGATTACGGTTCTTGGCTCCGACGCCAGTTTCCGTTCCGCGTGCAGAAGATTTCTATCGACGCGGGCTTCTCCTGTCCCAACCGCGACGGCAAGGTGTCGCACGGGGGATGCACTTTCTGCGATAACCGCACGTTCAACCCGTCCTACTGTAAGCCAGAGAAGACCATTGCAGAGCAGATTAGCGAGGGTAAGGAGTTTTTCGCACATAAATATCCCGACATGAAGTATCTGGCCTACTTTCAAGCTTTCTCCAACACCTACGCCCCACTTGACGTGTTGCGCCGTCGCTACGAGGAGGCTCTCTCTCAGGATGACGTGGTGGGCTTGATCATCGGCACGCGACCCGACTGTGTCGATGCGCCATTGCTCAACTATCTTGAGAGACTGAAGCGCCATTGCTTCCTTACGGTCGAGTATGGCATCGAGTCGGTGAGCGACACCACACTACTTCGCATCAACCGCGGTCACGATTTTGAGTGTTCACGCCACGCCGTCACAGCCACTCATGAACGTGGCATCCTGACTTGTGGCCACATCATCCTCGGCTTGCCTGGCGAGAAGGCAGAAGACAACATTCGTCAGGCCGCTACGGTGTCAGCCCTTCCTCTCGACATCCTTAAGCTTCACCAGCTGCAGATTATACGCGGCACGCAGCTGGCAGAGGAGTATGCCCGACAGCCGTTCAAGCTATACACGGCCGACGAGTATATTGATCTTGTCACGGCTTACATTGAGCACATAAGGGAGGATATCGTGCTGGAGCGATTCGTTAGCCAATCGCCTGCCGACTTGCTCATAGCCCCCAAATGGGGCCTTAAGAACCATGAGTTTACCAACCTTCTCGTCAATCACATGAGGGCTGTGGGAGCATATCAAGGGAAGAAGCTACTGTAGAAAGAAACGAGAAAAACTTTGAAAACGCGTTTCGCACAGGAGCTATCGGAGAGTAAAGCAAGAGACAGATAAGGTTCCACCGTCTCTTATTTTTCCTTGCCAAACAACTGGTCGATGGATGGTGTTGGTTTTTGGCTCATAAACAAGTTGGCCTTGTCGATGTAGCTGCCATGGAAGACGGCACTACCCATTATCTTGTTTACCACCCAAAAGACCTTTCCAACGTGCTCGTCGCGCTCTTGCTGCGAGCAAGCATCGTGGTTATCAAGAGGATAGAGGCTGAGGATATAGAACCCCATAGCATCGGGCACAATAAACTTACGCTGCATCATGCTGCGTTGTTGCGGGGTATAATATTTCTTATAGAGAGGGTAATCGGAACCCAGATACTTGTCAAGACTTATGCCTATAGAGCCGTTGCCTATGACGATGCTCTGGTCGAGAGCGCCAATCTGTGAATAGACAACCGGCACGCGTACACCCGGAATGAGCTTGCCGAGCTGCTTAAAGGCGTTGCGGAACTGTTTGTTTACATCGTTCATGCTCGCATACTGCACCTCCACATCGGCAATGAGCGCCTGAAGGACGGTGTCTTGATAGAACCTCAAAAACTTGTTGTTTATGTCGGGATCATTGACCTCACCCAGCTGCAACACGTCCTCAACAAGGGTGCGTGTCTCCATGGGGTAGTCAATATTCATCTGCTGAAGAGCTGAGAAATCGCCTGTGGTAAGGTAGCGGCTCTCCAAACGGTCGTAGCGTTGGACCTCCACTGGCTGTCCACCGTCACCATCGTCGCTGTTGGGCTTGATCTTTATCTCGCAGCCCGCAAGCAGAGTCAATGTCATCAGTATGAATATATAAACCTTACGCACTTTTTGATATCCTTTTTTGGTTAACTTACACTTGTCTAAACAATTTGTTTTCTCTTGTCTGGACGTTGAGGGTTACGCTGCAAACATCATGTTCGAGACTTGTGTGAGCTTTATTTTTTCATGTCTCGCTCATCATTATCAACGAACAAACCAATTAACAATTTACAAGCACAAAAGTACTAAAAATTATTTAATGCCCCAAAGAAAAATCAAAAATTATTTAAATAAAATCATTATATTTTCAAATTAACTTTATTTTTTTGAAAATTCAATGGATTTAACGTTTTAAAAGGTTCAACCTTAATCAGAAATAAAACACCCTGCCAACACTCGAATATGGAAATTTAACCATTTTGATGTTTTCAAAACTTTTTACACCTATTTATATTATATAGAGCATGTCAGCATTTTTTACATAAAGCAAATAATCATTTTTTCTTTTACGCCATATAGATTGTAACGTGAGGAATGTTCTTAAAAAAGATGCTGAGAGGCAAAAGAAGAATGCAACAGCACATGACCTAAGAGAAAAGAGCAAAAAAAAGACAAAAAAAGGAAAAACGATAATCGCCTAAAAATCAGCAGATAAACAGCGATAGAAGCAAGAGAAGGAATAAAAAAGTGAAAAAACATTTGAAAAAAATCGGAAAAACATTTGGTGGTTTCGTAAAAAAGCTATACCTTTGCAACCGCAATTCAGAAATGAGGCTTTAGATAACAAATCTAACTTGCACCCTTAGCTCAGTTGGTAGAGCAACTGACTCTTAATCAGTGGGTCTAGGG
>ERZ791573.172-NODE-172-length-44001-cov-8.913007_pt1 | contig 44001 bp, 38 predicted proteins | sample MGYA00509971_ERZ791573 | MGnify/ENA primary metagenome ERZ791573 (study PRJEB30046, sample SAMN00791921) | human gut metagenome | study: EMG produced TPA metagenomics assembly of the A metagenome-wide association study of gut microbiota in type 2...
GTCCTAAAGGCAGGAGGCAAGAAAGCATTGAGTGCAGCTACGAATCTTGCAGAGAAGGCTGCAAACACGAAATGTGTCAAGTTGTTCGGTATGCTTGGCAAGGATTTCGAAAAGGCATTCGTGATGGAAAACACCACAGGTGCAGCAACGACAGGTGCAGAAATCCTCAACCGACACATCGGAACTGTCACAGAGTCGGATGATGGCTTTAAGATGGAAGGAGAGTCCCTGCCTACTGCTATCATCAAGGGCGAGATATCACAGAATATAGAGTTGCAGACTGAGTTCCTGGGAGAACATTTCCCCAGTTCACTGAAGTTCATCCGGGGTATGGCGCACACCAAGGTTGGCAGTGCGATGGGACTTAGGAATCTCGCAGCATGGTTGACAAAGGTATCACGCACGGAATTCGCTACAACGCTTAAGAGCTATGCTACCAGAGCAGGGATTAATGGAGTGTTCGGTGAGTATCTGGAGGAGGTTGCCGGAACTGCCGAAAACGCTCTCTTAGTCGGTGATCAGAAGTTCTCCGACCTTCTCGATGTGAAGCAGCAGGAAGAGGTTGCAGGTTCGGTGGTATTGTCGTGTTTGGGAATGGGTATATTCGGCACTGCGATATACACAGGACAACGTGGTCTCAATATGCCAACTTACTACAGGCTTCAGCACCTACAAAACAAGTGGGACAATGCAGGATTAGATTTGTTCTCGGGCGAGGAGTGGGCTAATCTGAAGGACAGGATTGACAACACGCCTAACGAGGGTATGAAATTCGTGATGGCGGACATCTTGAAGGCTGATAATATGACCGAAGAACAGGCGAGAGCTGCCTTTAACTATGCGAGATGCTCACTGACCTTGAGAGGCATGAATATCGGTGCTATGAAGGCTGCACAACTCGGTCTTACGGATGACCGACACATAGAGCAGGACAATGCTTATGTTGAGGGCAGACAGGCGAAAGATGAAGACAAACACGATATTCAGATAGAGTTTGAGGACAGGTCGCACGAGCTTGCGGAAAAACTCGGCATCTCAGAGCAGCAGTTAGATAACATGAGCGATGAGGAACTGGAATCTCTCACAGGCAAGGATGATCAACTTGACAATCTTATCTATGACTACCAGACATCTCACGCAAAATATCAAGGTGTTGTAGACAATGCTGATGACGAGATAGACAAGGCGGCACAGGAAGCTGCTCGTCAGACTGATATGGCAACCGACAAAAGCCGTGGTACGGTGCGCAATGCGACCATCAAGGCTGCGAAAGGAGAGGAAGGCTATGGTGTGTATATCGTCAGCGGTAATGTAGCGACAAACGAGGATGGCTCCATCAATGTGTCTGAGAGCGATGATATGATATTGTACTACGACCCGAAATCGGGCAAGATAGAGCATTGTGATGCTATGCGTTTCGCAACCCTGGGTGAGGAGGTCAATGCAGAGGAGACACGTAATCAGGCGATTGCTGATGCAAAGGAGAAGGCTATACGCCAGCAAGCGGGAATCATAGACGGAACGGTAGGCGAGGGAACATCGTTTACCATTACGGACGCAGAAGGCAACGAGCATACCTACGAAGTACTTGCTGATAATGGTGATGGCTCTGCAATGATCACCATGGATGGCAATGTGCAGGATACTCCTGTGTCACTACAGGACTTGCAGAATCTCAAAGATGCTGAGGAAGCCAAGAGACTTGAAGCAGCCAAGATGCAACGTCAGCAGTTCGAAGAGGAGCGTGAGAAGCAGAATACTCCTGTAGAGGACAATATTGACTACGCTGACATCATCAACACAAATGGCAATGTAGAGATTGCCGAAGTGGTAGACGAGGAAGGCAATGCTATGTTCCCGGATGCGGAAGAGGTTTTCTTTGTGCAGAATCAGGGCAACAGGGCAAAGGTGATGGTGCTTGACAGTGAGGGCAATCTGCAACCGAAGCTGGTCAAGAAATCATCAGTGCGGACGCTCGGTACAATGTCGGTGGACGAATACAGGCAGGGAAGGCAGCAGGCTCTCAAGGAGGCTGAGAATGCATCTGATCCATCTCTTGTAGACGAGACCGAAACATCCAATAATGTTGTGCCGACTGATAATATTACAACCGATAATACCACAACCGATGAGACTCAGCCGGGTAACGGAGCTGAAGTCGCCACATCGAACGAGACGCAGAACATATCTAACGAGCAGGAGAATACTCCTAAAATCACGCTTGAGGACGGAACGGAAGTGCCGATGCTTGAGGATGGCAATCCTGACTTCTCCCAGCTAACAGCAGAACAGGTGGCGGAATTGTATGACTCCCAGTTCGGGGATGATGCAGAACAGATAGTTTCCGGCAATGTCAACAAGGCGAAGAAGGCTCTTGACAAGGCGAACGGAATGACTGTGAGTGGTGGTAGCTTTGCAGAACAAAAAGCGAGCAAAAAGGCGAAAGACAAGGCTATCGCTGAAGCAAAGGAGAAATATGACTCTGCAAAGGCTATAGCTGATGCCTATAACGAGAGGATGCTCGCAAAGGAGGAAGATTCTCCAGAGGGCAGAATGAACCTGATAGAAAAGGCGAGGAGAAAGTTCAATCGTATGAAGGGCAGCGTGAAGGATAATGCCCAGGCAATTGCACAATTATACGATGAGACTGTCGGAGCACTACTTCATCGCCTGTATGACAGCACAGGCATTGATGTGTTTGATGATACTGCAAACACCGTTGACGAATATGTTGCAAGCAGTATAGCACCTTACAGCCTCAACTATGAAGGTACGGAGACATCGAAAGGTGTAAAGCAGGAGACAGGTTTGTCAAGGTCTGACTTTGCGAAGACAGGGCTTCTTGCAAAGGAAGGAAAAGGTAAAACAATAGGCCAATTGGCTAACGACTTGTGGAGAGATAGACCTGCGAACTTGGAGAACATAACAGACCAAGACGTGCGCAACGCTATCATTGATTTGATAACGAGCGGTCAAACTGCTTTCGGGCTGAAGAACCACATCCAAAATCTACGTATTGCAGAGGCAGAGAATATCCTTGAACAGCAGAAGAGACAGGCTGATGAACTTGCTCATGCAGAAAAGCAGAAGGAGGAAGAGCAGGCTTCGACAGGACAGGCAGACGATAATACAGAAGAATCGTCTAATACTGAAGCAACTCCAGCTGATGCGCAGGAGGAAGACAAATTGGCCGATATGCCATTTGAGGCTCCGTCACCAGATGAAGATGCTCCATTCTCTGCAAAGGATAAGGCGAAAGACCCTCTGGAGGTCTGGAACAATATGACAGATGAAGAGAAGGCTGCGTATATAGAGAATAATCGTGTGAAGGATACAAGACTCGTTGATGATGTTGTCGGGAAGAAACTGCGCAAGGCGATTGAGAAGATTGCGGAGATGATGGGAGCGACAGTCCAGTGGCAGAGAACTGATATGATACGCAACGGATGGTTCAACCCTAATACCAAGACCATATATCTCGCACTTGATTCTTCCGTTCTTTGGGGTGTTCAGTTCGTCTTCGGACATGAGATGACTCACGACATCAAGACGAAATCCCCTGCTATGTACGAAGAACTGAAAGGACTCGTCAAGGAAAAGTATGGCGAGGAAAAGTTTGAGGCGATGACGAACAAAAACGAGAAACGATATGCTGGTGTCGGGAAGACAGATAACGACAGAAGCTATTATGAGGAAGAGACTGTTGCTGATGCCATCGGTAAGATGATAAACGACCTGAATCTCACTCGTTCTATCGCTCTTAAGATGTCTCATCCGTTGCTTGCCAAGATGCACGATGTGCTGCTGAAGATAAAGAATGCGCTTATGGCAACACCATACACAGAAGATGTGAAGGGCATCATCCGCACGATAGAGATGGCATACGTGAAGACTGCCAACAGGGAAGCGGTCAATATTGCTACTCAGGAAGGTGAAGGTGGGCAGAGATTGTCTTTGCGTGAAAAGCCTGCACCCAAAAAGACTCAGAAGGTGTACAAACTGATGAGACTCGGAGAGGATGGAAAATTGTATCCTCTCTTTATCGGTAGTGGTGCAGAGGTAGAACTTGGCAAATGGTATGATGCAGAATCTCCTAAACTACAAGACCTGACGAGTCTGTCTTCCAATGACTATGTCGGCACAAGGACAGTCACGATAAATGGTGTTGACGTGAAGGAAAAGTATAACTATGGTGCATATATCGTCAACAACGAAACAGGTGAAGCAATGTCGCTCGCAGACTTTAAGGCTAAGTATAGCAAGGAGTTTGCGAAGATGGGCAAGAATCCGAACAAGAAGGCCGTGAACTGGGCTACGGACAATGGCTACAGATGGATAAAGATCGAGGAAAAGAAACAGGGGCAGAGCAGATATGGCGGTGAAGCTCGCAGCTACTACAACTATGGTATCAATGGCTCTGGTGGAGTCACCACATTTGCAATGAGACCGGGATGGCATGCAGGCTCGCTCCCGACAATGAGGCAGATAGGCAAGGGTAGCGGAAGGAATCTCCGTGATGATACCTTTGTGTGGGTTGAAGGCGAAATCCCTGCTGACATAGACTATAATGAGGAGGCGCAGAAGAATGCCGACAAGGACATACCCGACCACATTCCGACAGATGGCTACTACCTTAAAGCGACAAATGCAAACAAGGAGGCATCACAAGCAGATAGGGTTGGATGGTATGTGGCTGGTGCTTTCAAGGCAGACCGCATTATGTCCGACAAGGAGGCGAGAAACATCATTGACGAGTGGAATGCAGCTCACCCGGATGAGGAGAAGGTGGAGTATGATTGGAAGCGTGAGAGTGGTAAGGATTTCAACGCTGAGACTATGAGTCTGGATGGTGGTCCCAAGTTCTCCTTGAAGGTGTACCATGGTAGCGGTGCTGACTTCACGGAGTTTGACTTCGACCACATGGGCGAGGGGGCAGGTTCGCAATCCTTCGGTTGGGGAGGTTATGTAACTTCATCCAAGAAGATTGGAAAGAGTTATGCAGACCTCAATCGTGTCAGAAACCTTCCTGAGGATATATTTGATACCGAAAACAAAAAGGCTGCTGCAAGTTATGTGCAGAAACTGATAACGCAAGGGTATGATAAAGAATCGGCTATTCAGGAAGTTAGAAGTAAATACGATGGGTTCCTTGACAATTTAAACCATGATGATACCTCTCGAAAAAACAATGGAGTGGCAATCTTAAACTTGAAAGAAAGAATAGCTACATTGGATGAAATAGAAGAGGGGAAACTTCCTCTTCCTACAGTATCTCTCTATGAGGTGGATATTCCTGATGATAATGGCAGCAACTATCTGGAATGGGAAAAGAAACCTTCTGATGAGGTTGCGACTAAGATAATTGAAGGTATCTACGGCTTGGATGATAAGACCCTTGATGATATGGCTGCAAGGGATATTGTGTTCAGAACTCTTATGTATGATTACATCAAGAACGCAGACAAGAAGCAGATGATTCCAATCCTTGTGAAGACTAATGGTCTGACAAGGAATACTGTCTATGATAATGGAAACGTTGAGGATGATATGCGATTTGTGTACAATCGTTTGTCTAACTGGATGGGCAGTCAAAAGGCTGCAAGTAAGTTCCTCTCTTCTCTTGGTTTTACTGGAATTAAGTACCCTGCTGGTACTATCTATGGTGGTGCAGAGGAAGGTGATGTCAACTATGTTATCTTCAAGCCTGAGGACATGCAGATTGTGGAGCATGAGAAATTCTCGGTGAAGAAAAAGATATTTGACCCAAGAGAAATATCAGATACCGAAAAGCAAAGACGTGGTGATATGCTGATTCATGCCACTCCAGTTGATGTCGCAAAAGACCAAATTATTAAGACCGATAATTTGTCAGCAAGAAAAGTCGCTGAACAATGGTGGCGTGAAAATATTGGTAGCCCTTTGTATTACGAAACTGAAATAGGGAAGGTTGAAATAAACGAGAACTCAATACAAAGTTCTTTGGCACATCGTTATGGACAGGCAAAGCTGGATGCCATTACATCACTAAAGGATGGCTTTAATAATGCTGTTTATCTTGGGACCATTCCTGATTTTGTTAGACAGGAAGATGTAGTGAACCATTATTTTGCATATCCCATTAATTATGATAGGAAACTCTGTTATGTTTTCTGCCGTGCAATGGAGGATGCCAATAAAAATAGCCTATATGTACATGAAGTGTTTATTGCGGATAATATACAAAAAGAAGGCAATACCCTTCAAACCGCAGCGTTTCAGCCTCACGGAGGTATTGCCCTCTATAAGCATATCCTTTCGGATGTCTTATCTGCTGCAAATATAGCCAATTCTTCTGAAACTTCAAAGCAAAACGCAGAAAAATTCTCGCTTCGTTTGCAGGATGCCATCAACGAGACCGACACAGAGCCGACTGAAGCTCAGAAGAAGAGCGGCAACTACAAGAAAGGTCATGTCAAGTTCGGTGGCTATGACTATACAATAGAGAAACCGAAAGGCTCATATCGCTCTGGTGTGGACGAGAACGGCAAGGAGTGGAAGCAGAAGATGAATGACACCTACGGCTACATCCGTGGAAAGTTCGGCAAGGACGGTGACCACCTTGATATGTTCATCAACGACAAGGCTGACCTTGACAGCTGGAATGGTGATGTGTTTGTCGTTGACCAAGTGAATCAAGATGGAACATTTGACGAGCACAAGGTGATGTATGGTTATGGCTCGCTTGATGAGGCGAAGAAGGCATATCTCTCCAACTACGAAAAGGGATGGACTGGTCTTGGCAATATCACTCCTGTAAGCAAAGCAGACTTTGACAAATGGCTCGACAAGAGTAACAGGAAGTTGAAACCGTTCGCTGACTATGCTGACATTACATCGAAGACGAACATGGATACTGCTCCAAGCAGCTTTGATGAGTTTTTGGAGCACCCTGCGGTACGTTACTCTATCCGTAACGAAAAGGAGAGGGCTGCTGCTGAGGATGCCTACAATTTTGCACAAGAGAACAGGCCCGACAGATACTCTCGTTATGCCATCGTGAATATGGAGAAACCCGGAGCAGTGCCTCAGTATCTTGAGAAGAAGGCAGTTGCCGACAACTGGAGAAGGTATTACAACAAGTTGAAATGGGGTAACTACAAGTTGTTCGACCTTGACAAACCATTTGAGGACAATGTGAAGAATCTTGTAGGCAAGTTCCCGGAAACATTCAGACAAGGGAATGACGAAAGATTCTCCCTCATCGGCAAGAAAGGTGCAGAAGCTTTGGATCATGCAGAAGAAGTCAGCACACGTCTTGACAACCTGAATGTTGCACGACAGATGGAAGGAGCAAAGAAAGATGCCAAGGCAATAAAGATGGCCACAGGCTGGGAGCGTGGGGCAGACGGTAAGTGGCGGTATGAGATTGCGGACAGCAAGCTGAACGACATGATGGACGTGGATGGCAAAGGTAAGATGGTGAAACGTCATAAAGAGGACATGTTGTGGACGAGCGGCAAGTTAGGTGAAGTGGTTGTTGCTCCCGAACTGTTCAAGGCTTATCCGAAACTGAAAGACGTACGCTTGGAGACGGATTCTATTATGAATAACCTACCGAGTAATGGCGAATACAATGCCAAGACGAATACGATAACCATCCATGCGGATGAGTTGAAGTATTTGGATTCCATATTGAATCATGAGATTCAGCACGCAATACAGCACATAGAAGGGTTTGCGAGGGGTGGTAATCCCGAATATTTACAATGGCGAATTGAAGCCGCTAAAAAGGAGTGGCGTGCGCGTGCCTGGGCTGACGCTTTGCGTGATAAGGCAGAAGAGATGGGCGAGCACTATAATCAGGTGGAAGTGGAAAAAGCCTTGATTGATGAGTATAAGGAAATGGGCATGGATAATGACGAATGGATGCCTGATAAGGAAACACGCATAAAAGGATTTAATTACTTTGCGAGGGGCTATGCCGACAGAAGTTTTGATGAAGACATTAGGGCATTTAGACTGAATGAATCCACACGCAGTGATTATGACTCCTATGTGGAATACACAAAACTCGGCGGAGAGGTCGAGGCTCGCAATGTTCAGAGCCGCATGAACATGTCTCCCGAAGAGCGCAGGAAAACCCTTGCCGAGGAAACGGAAGACGTTGCAAGGAAAGACCAGATATTCCTATATGGCGATAGCGTCTCGATGATGGGCAGCCGTGCCTTCAATGAAGCTATCAATAGTAGCGACAATATCCGATTCTCTCTGAAAGAAGAAAAGGAGAAGATTGTATCTGATGCCAAGGCGAACGGAACCTATATGACTGCTCCTAATGGTGAGAAGACCAAACTGAATGCAGAGCAGTGGGTAACTGTCCGTACTACCAACTTCAAGAACTGGTTCGGTGATTGGGAGAATGACCCTGAGAATGCTTCCAAGGTGGTGGATAAGAATGGCGAACCTATGGTGGTTTGGCATGGAAGGAGTGCTGAGTTCAATACCTTTGAGAAGAAGGAAGGTGTCCGCTTTATCATGGGGCTTGAAGATAAGGTGAAGGCAGAGGGATTCTTCTTCTCTCCTAATAAGGGATTGGCTGAGGAGTTTGCGTCCCATTCGTCTAGACATCGTGGTGGAAAGGCTAATGTGATTCCTTGTTTCCTGAATATACGAAAGCCGATGGATTTGACCAAAGAAGACTATGATAGAATCTACGAAGATGTGACTGGCTGGGACTACATCGTTGGCATGGATACTCAAGACAATCTTTGGGGTATCATGGATGAAGAGGGCATGGCTGACAAGATTAAGGGAAAAGGCTATGATGGAGTCATCTTTGTTGAAGAGGTGGATGATAGCTATGAACCTACCAAGATTTCCTATTGTGCTCTGGATGCCAACCAAATCAAGTCTGCCGAGAATAACAATGGTGATTTCTCTGCCGACAATAATGACATTCGTTTCTCTCTGAAATCAATGATGGACAAACCTGAGGGATGGAAACAAGCCCAACTGGATATTATATTGAAGACCAATCCGATGTTGGATGATTACCATACTGGCATCAGGAAGGTAGAAGACATAAAGACCTTGGGAGAATCAGTTGAGGAAGCTCGCAGTGAAGCGGAGAAGTATGGCGATGACGAATGGTCTGCTTATCCTGACATTACGAACGACATGTTGCAGAATGCCCTTGAAACTGGTGAGATAACCATATACAGCAGCAAACGTATCAAGAATGGCGTGTTTGTAACTCCGTCCTATATGCAAGCATCCGACTACGCAGGAGGAGGCAACGTGTATGAAAAGACTGTGCCGTTGACTGATGTAGCCTGGATTAACACGGATGAGGGACAGTATGCCAAAGTAGATGGTGAAAGATATTCGCTGAAGGAAGTGAATGACAAGTTCAATGATAGACTTGCGCAATTAATAGAGAATCCGAATCAAAAGGATAGGGTCCTTCATTTAGGCCGTTCAAGCCAGTTCTTAATAGATGGCGGTATTGCAGATGCTGAGATAGAGTTGGACTTTGATAAGTTTGTTCGCAAATCAAGCGAAAAATACAAGAACAACCATCCGTTCTCGGCAGGCGATATAAAAGATTTGCCCAAGGCAATAGCTCATCCTGTTGCTGTCTTTAATAGTACAACAAAGAAAGATCATGTCGTTATGACTGAACTTAATCATGATGGAAAGAATTTCATCGTTGCAATTAGAGCAACAGAACAAAACAGGAAAAACAAAGTTGTTCTTGAAGTAAACCAAATTACATCATTATATCCTAAAGGAGAGCGAGGTATAATATATTGGATAAACAATAACAAACTGAGCAATGTTGATAAAGAGAAAGCCCTCCACTTTATCGAGGCACTCCAGCCCCATGCTGGAACCTTAACAAGTGAAGAGCTTTCGTCTGCTGCAAATATAGTCAGAAACTTTGTAAATCCAAAGCAAAACGATGGAAATCTGCAAAAAACTGAAAGATATTCCCTCCGTGTAGACCGATACCGGGATGAATTGAATCAGTGGAAGAAAGACAACAACCTTCCGAAGGATGCTGAGAGACCGCAACTGCCTGTAAGAGAACCGAACGAGAGTGCAGCGGACTTCCTGAAGCGAGTGAAGGAATATCGCAAACAGGCAGCTCTGTGGGCAACCGCACCGACATACGAAGACCATCTGCTCACTTCCGACACTGCACAGGGGCAGTTCAACCTTGAGATGCAGCGTAAGGCAGTGCTTACACGTATAGTCATACAAGACTCAATGTTGGCCATCCGCAAGGCACAGGAAGCAATTATGAAAGAGGTCGGCGTTGACAAACTGAATCCTGCTGAAGATGCATATACGGCAGAGAACAGAAGCCATGGCAAGGCGAAGAACGAATTCGAAGAATACAATGACGAGTTCTTGCAACCATTGCGCAAGGCATACAACAACCTGATGCAGAGACTCGGCAAAAGCTATGACAACGTGAAAGTGTATATGATAGCGAAACACGGACTGGAGCGCAATGCATATATCGCCTTCAAGTATGCTCTTGACGAAGACTATGAGACGAACGAGGAGCGCATGGATGCCTACAAAAACTACAAGGCGGATATGGACAGACTCAACAACGATGCTGACTTTGAGGCAGGAAGAATAGACTTTGCAGCATGGAAGCAGAGAGACGGTTTCATCCGAACAAAGTATGCTCCAAGCTATTTCAAGTTCCGCTTTGACGAGAACGGCATGACTAAGGACTACTCTGGTCTATCAGCCTTGTTTGACGCAGATGACTATGAAGGTGCAGCAGCAGACTTGGTGAAAGAGGTGGAAGATGCCAATCCTTACTACACCGATGAACTGTGGTATGCGACAAATGACGCAACGAAGAAGATTCTGCGTGACAGCTACAATGCCGGGATGATGACGGAAGACAATTTCAATTTCGTCAGCGGTATGTATAGGAACTACATCCCTCTCCGTGGTTGGGGAGATACCAATGCAGACCAAGTGTGGAACTATGTCGGTGGAGGTAAGGGAGCATTCAATCAAGTTGTGAAGGAGGCAAAAGGTCGTAAGTCTCTTGCCGATGATCCTATCGCCTACATAGAGAATATGGCAGAGAGTGCAATCCTGATGAACAACAGGAACTGGGTGAAGCAACATCTGCTCCTGCTTGCGCCGAATCATCGCACCTCACTGCTCAATGTCAGCAAGGCATGGTATATCAAGACCAAGGACGCACAGGGCAACGAGGAATGGATTCCTGCCTCTCCTCAGATTACCGAAGGAATGACAGGCAAACAGGTGGAGGCAGCTCTTGAGGCTTTTGAGCAGAAGATGGAGCAGATGAAGCAGAACGGAGAAGCGACACAGAAGCGTGAGCATCTGGAGATAAGCTATCCGCAGACCAACGGTGAGGAGCGTGAGCACGAAGTGAGAGTGATGAAGGGTGGCGAGGAATATGTGATATATGTGAACGGAGACCCACAACTTGCCCAGGCAGTGAACAACACAAGGGCGAGAAAGGTAAGAGAAGGACTTGAGAGTAGTATATCGGCGAAGGTAATAGCAAGGACAGGCAGATATATGGCCGCTGCCTATACATCTATGTCTCCATTGTTCATCCCTTCCAACTACATGCGAGACCTCACGATGACACTTGCTTCAACGGCAATCCGTGAAGATGCGAGATACAACTATCTACTGAGACGAAATATGCTCAGACACTGGAATACATTCCCGATGGTGCTGAGTTACCAGAACGGCACTCTGAGAGAGAAGGTACGCAATGGCAGTGCAAGCAGGGTAGAGCAGATGTTCTATGACTTCATGATGAACGGTGGTGAGACAGGATTCGTGACATCCGTTGATGTTGAGGACTTGAAGAAGAAATTCAGAAATGACCTGAAAGACTTGAACCGAATGGCCGCGAATCCGAAGAAGGTGGGACATATCATCATGAACAGCATCGAAACTCTGAACAGGGCTATCGAGGACAGCAACCGATTCATGGTCTATATGACATCAATTGAATATGGCAGGAGTATAGAGGAGGCAGTCAACAATGCCAAGGATGTGACTCTGAACTTCAACCGCAAGGGAACAGGCGAACATTGGATGCAGAACATACGCAACCTGTATCTCTTCATTAACCCAGCCATACAGTCACTACAGACTCTCGGAGCATTGGCAAAGCATCATCGGTTCAAGTTCACGACAGTGACTACCGGGTGGTTGGCAAGCGGTCTCCTTGCTCCAATGCTAAACAATCTGCTGATGAGTTTCTTCGGTGGCGATGATGACAAGGACAAGTATTGGCAGTTCACGAAATGGGATAGGAGAAACAATTTCATAATGTGGATTCCGTTCACCAAAAAGTTTGTGAAGATTCCTCTCGCACAGGAGTTCCGTGGTTTCTATGGTGTAGGTGATATGATAGCCTCCAAGTTGTGGGGAGGAGAGAAAGCGGAAGAAAGCTGGAGAGATTATGCAGTGGACTTGGCAGGGCAGATAGTGGATATGCTGCCACTTGACCCGACAGGTTATGATGGTAATGTTTTAATCGCCTTAATGCCTAATGTATTCCGTCCAATCTTTGAATTAGGGGATAATGTAGACTTTACAGGTAAACCCATCTTCAGGAATTCCGAATATAACAAGTACGACCCGAACTTCACCAAGGCTTATGTCGGCACTCCAGACTGGTTGGTGCGCATATCAAAGATGGTGAACAGTATTGACAACAAATACCCGGATGTCCAGCAGAATGCGATTGACCGATTCGGTGATCCAAGATTCAACTTGAACAATCCTGCGGTCGTTGACCATGTGCTTTCATCATATCTTGGTGGTGCATACACTATGGGAAGTCAGATTCTCGGTGCGGCAACAAAAGCATTGAACGGAGATGACATCAAGATGGCAGACATACCTTTGGCAAGCAAATTCGTTTCAAATCCCGATGACAGACCTGTCAGCAAGAAGCAGGGAGAGGAGTTCTGGGATATGAAGGAGAGACATGACAGAGCATCCAACACTCTGAGCAAGTTGAAGCAAAAGGCAAAGGTTGATGGTGACTACTCTACACTTGACATATTCTTCGGTTCGGACGAATACAGACAATATAAGGAAGATGACAAGAAGGTCAAGAAGTATGAGGAAGACCGCAAGAAAGAAAAGGCACAGGAGACAGGCGAGGAGTACAGACCTCACAAGACCACTGCCGATGATGTCTACAAGTCCCATACCACTCCGAAGGATGACTTTGAGGATATGAAGATGAAGCAGCTCTATGAGAAGCTGAACAGTTACAAGATACGCTATGAGGCTATTGACGGAATATCAGGCGAAAGGGGTGATGCCTACTACAAAGCCAACAAAGCTGCCATTGATGCAATCGAAGAGATAGCATACGACAAGTCTCAGATAGCAAGCATCAAGAAAGGATTCCTTTCAGATGGGCAGAACACCTATGATGCAGACGGAATGAAGGATATCCGGGAACTGAGAAAGCGAATTCTTGATGTTCTTGAAAAGGCTAACAAGGTAATGTTGAACAACAGGAAATAGCTGAAATAGCAGAATAAAAAAGGCGAGGTAGAAATGAATCTATCTCGCTTTTAAGTATTACAGGTCGCTGTATTCTTCAACTGCATTGAAGCAGGGACAGCTCTTTTCCCAGTTCTTGGGATTGTCCTCACCCCAGATGCTTCGATGTCCCATTATCTTAGCATCGGGATATTTCTTGTGGAGTATACCAAGCAACTTCCGTAATGTAGCCTTCTGAGCAGGAGTCCTGTTGTCTACAGGTATAACCCTCTTGTTGGGCCGTTCAACTCCTCCCACATAAGCCACATTGATGGCGGTTGCATTATAGCCCTTCACACCATTACTCACCTCTTCCACTGCGAGCATCTGATGTATGGCTCCATCTGCGGTTATTACGTAATGGTAGCCGGGTTGTTTCCATCCTTTATGACGAAACTCTGCCCATAATTCCTTCACTCCCCAGCTCTGCTTGCTCGCAGTGCAATGCACGAAGATACGTTCTATCTTTCTCATATCTTTTACACCTTCTTCACTGTTATTTTAATATCTGAAGTTTCAGCCCAAAACTCTACAATATTCATTTTATTTGCCACAGGTCTATAGGATTGCATATAATAGGAATCATCTGTAGAACCAGTTCTTGGTATTCTGCCTATTTTCAATGGTGTATCTACAAAGTTATAAATTCTCATTTTCCATTTAGTCAGGTCACCTACAGTTTCTCCCTTATATACCTCCATAACAGCTCCATCACTGCCAATACCTGTAGAATCCACTACTATACCGCCAAAGGTATGTGTTGAATTATTCTTAGTCTGCTTTACCCAAGGAGAGTAAGTAATAGGCATGCAACATTCCACAAGACTTGAACCATTATATCTGTAGAACTTACTGTTTGTATTGTCTACAAAAATCCTGTCAGTACGTGGTTTGAAGGTAGATTTATTCACATAGTCTCCACTGTCTGACCAGTTGGCAAAGTAACTGCCTGTCTTTGTATGGGCAACAAACTTCTGCCTTGAAGTATCAAAGACAATATAGTCCCATTCAACAGTAGAGCTGTTATTCAGAGTACTTGCCACCTCCATCCTAAACTCCTGTATGGCTCCCATTACAGGAAGACTCTCTCTTGGCACTCTGCCACCATTATCAAGAGGAGCCACCCAGTCTGGCATTCCTATAGAGTCAATGAGGACCACTTCATCTGAATTTGCCTTTTTGTTGAGTTCCCTCTTTATATTACTGAAAATCCTCTCCAACAGAGAACTGGTCATCTTTATTATATCAGCCATAGTTTCTTCATTTGAATTTAAAAAAGGAAGGAAGTCAGTTATCCGACACTCCTTCCCATTGTTGAATTAAAACGTAAACTCAGTAATCTTCCTCTCTTAGGAAAGTGTATCTGGAGCAGTAGCCCACAGGTTGTCAATCTCTGCAGGAGTCAGATCCTTGAATTCAGCCTTGAAGCTATTGAATCCTGCCTGTGTCTGATAGGTATCTGTAATAACATTATCATCACCATCTTTAAGTGCCTTTGTTGCACCTTCTGCTGAAATGGCCGTTGCCGCATTTCCTGCAAGATTACCTACAAAGGTAGCAGCCACCATCTTACCTGTACCTACACTCAGCACACTGCCCTTTGGAGTGAAAGTCAGACCTTTGAGGTAAACACTCTGTGCAGCCTTGCCGTCAGTAAGACTCTTCTCAGCAGAACCAAGGATTGGATAAGCAGTAGTAGATTCTTCTGGCACTACTGCCTGATAAACATTCTGGTCTGTCCAAGGAACACTTACTGTAGCTTCACCTGTAGATGCATTTACATTCACACCATAGGTCTTGCCAGATGTAGTTCCAGCCTTGATAAGACCCAGAGATGTAGTAGAAGCAATCTTGGTTGCATCAACCTTCTTTGCAATAGCATCATGAATAGGGTTGCCTGATGTGTTAGCCTTGGTGCTATCACTTGTGTTGTCCACATTGCCAAGACCTACCTGTGTCTTGGTTACTCCATGAGGATTGCTCGTATTACCTGTATGAGCAGTTAGGTCTGCAGCCATGGCATAAGGAGTAAGATCCATCTCTGCCTTATACTCACCAAGCTTCTCAAATTTGTCGGTACCATCTACAGTTACCTTGATATACTCAGCATAGGTGTTCTGGGTTCCGCTTTCACTGGATGCTACCAAATAAATCTTGCTCTTTGAAGCTGTTGCCACATCAGGAAGCTTAGTGACAAATTCTGCTACAGTGAAGTCAAGTTCAATGTTGCCACCATTCTCAAGTGACTGACCATTGATTGTTGCAAGGGCACCCTTTGCAATTTTCTTCTTTGCCTCTGCAAGTGCTCCTGCTGCCGCTGTCACACCATTGTTTGCAATGGTAGCAACATTTGTGATTTTACCATCAAGAGTAGTCTCTGAGGCCTTGATAGCCAGCTTGACGTTTGTACCAAATCTTTGAAGATTATCACCTGTAATGTATTTTCTTTCTGCCATAATAATATGAAAAATTAATGATTAATATTTGTCACCTGATTTATGCGTTCCACAAGGTGTCAATCTCCTCATTTGACAATGAAGCCAAGTCTGAGTTCTTGACATAAGTAGTCTCTGCAACCGTAGTGTCTACCTTCTGTGCAAGCTTGGTGTCAATGCCTGAAACAGCATCATTCAAGGCTGATGTTGTAGCATAACCTGAAAGGTCTACTTCACCACCTGTACCCTTGAATTCACTCCAGCCTGCAGCTTCTTTTCTTTTGCTCCAGTCCTTCAGCTGATAAAGGGCACCATTTCCCTTGCCATCGGCATCCACCACATACCACAGCTGACCTATTGCATCACTGCCAGTATTGTCTCCACTTGCAGACAACTGCCAGTCATTCAGAGCATACAATGCCGTAAGATTGCCCACAGTCCTGTGACCACTCACTTCATCTGCATAGACAATACCATAGCCTGTTGAAGTATTATTGTTAGTGCGAAGAATATTCGCCTGTCCTAAACCTTTTCTTACTGTCATTTTCAATTCTCCTGTTTAAGCCATTTCAAGTTTGGCATTGGTGAAAGCACCACGCTGCACACTTGTATAAACATTATATTCCAACTCTTTCTTGGTCTCTGGGTCTGTCACAGTGACCTTTGTGAGATTGAAGCCTCCATCAAGCAATGGGGTGGCATCATTCATCACAATCTTGCTGAGGTTGCCAAGCACTGACGGATAGGCATACATATAATAGCTTGTGCTGTTAGTAGTGACACCTGTAGCTGTCTTAGACTTGCCATCACGAAGTTCATACTTCTTGCTTGGAGTAGGAAGTACCACACTTGTCAGAAGACTTGTCAAAGTGCTTGCTGAAGGAGCAGCTTCTGTTACTGATGCTGCAACACACTTATACTGGAAATGTACCCTTGCTGATGCAGAAGAATAGTCAAGGTCTGTACTGTCTGCCTGGCGGATAATGCCATTTGCAAGCACAAGTCCCTGCTTCTTTGCCGACACCTTTGCAGTAAATGTTCTGTCAGAAGTTATATTCTCCACTGTAATTTCCTCAGAGAACACCCCACTTGATGGCAATGCCTTGGCTGCCCAGTCTCCACCTGCAACTGCCGTTGGTGCCTTATGGGCATCATCCTTGATCCACTTGTACTTTCCTGCAAATGTCACCTTATAACCATAAATGGTGGAAAGACTTGAAGTTGAAGGGAAAGTAAGTACTTCACCTGTCTGTGTATATGCCTTCCAACTTGATGAAATGCTCAATGATGCCAATGGCAAATCACCATTAAGAATACAATTGATTTTCTCCGCATTTGCAGCACCTTTATCTCCTGGGTAAGCTGTACTTGCTGTTTCTCCAAGACTCACTGAAGAGGATATTTCAACAAGTTCACTGCCACTCCATCTGTAAGACTTGTTGCTGTCTACATCAATGAAAATCTTCCCTGATGAAGGTTTGCCTGTAGCAGCATCATGGAAATTATCTTTCTCAGACCAGTTACTATATACCTCCAAGAGCTTTGGTTTTGCAACTCCCTCAGGTGTAAGAGATGAACTGTCTTCTACCTCTACACCTTTGGTAGCATAGAATTTCTTGGTATTACTGTCATAAATAACTTTTGTCCACTCAGCTGTAGAGTTCTGTAACACTTTGATACCCTTGTCAGGCATACCATTGAACTCTACAACATCATCCACATAAGCAGGAAGTACACTTGCAGGTATCTTGCCTTCAACAAGCTCTGCATAGTTTCCCTTCACCTGCTTACCTGCAAGAGCTTCCTTTATCTTGTCAACCAGATGTCTAAGACCTTCGTCGTTCAAATATTTTATTTCTGCCATAATTATTAAAATAAATTGTCAATCTCAGTATTCGTTATCGGGGTGTTGGGATTGTCGGTGTTGTCCAATTGGGCTTTAATCGCAAGAATGTCATCTTCTACGCTTTTGCCATCGAGTCCCTTCACGAATTTCGCATATGTCAGAGTCCTGTCTTTTCTTGAACTGACCAGTGTGTTGCCGTATTTCAATTCTCCTGCCATATCAATCTCCTCCTATAGTGTATATGTTGTCATTCCCTGCGACAAGTTCATCACTCCAATAATAAAACAGACCGTCAGACTGTGCCGTATTGAAAGATGTAACAAGTCCTGCCTGCATGATAGTGACAGGCTCTGTACAAACGAACCATATCCGGTTTTTCACATCTGTTGTCGCTATGGTAAAGCTGCGACCAGTAGCGAAGGTTTTTTCAGATGCCAACTCATCAAGTCTGATTCCGGCAACATCCGATGCCGAAGAACTGCCGTACCAGAATGTGTATGCGTCAAAATCATCAGCATCATCAGTAGTGATGTAATACTTCAGATTATACATACCACATGGCTCGCCATCAACAATGCCAAGAGGAATCTTCGACTGCCTGTTGAATGGCACTATTGCAAACATATTGCTTTCGCAACTTGACAATAACACTCCGTCAGCCTTCCATGATACCCTTACTGCATAATTGCCGATGTCAATAGTGTTAGGGAAATCACATATCAACTCATTGTTCGTATCTTCCGAAACCTTGTATTTAAGTTCGATATTCTCGCAATATCCTCCTATCAGCTCAACCTTGATGTTTGAAGCCTTGTTCATATTGTAATCAACAATAGAGTTCTTGTTCTTGCCGATTTGAAGTTTACTTACCAGAATATGTAACCTAAAGCTATTTCCTTTTACAATCCGATATATCATGTGATGTTCTTTTTCGGCAAAGATAGGTGAAAAAACATTCCCCTATCTTTTATCCGTTAATAACCGAAGCCAATATTATTCAAGTCCCTTCCATCTCAGGAATTTCCTCTTCCTGCTCTGTTGCGCCTTCCTGCTCTTCGCATTGGTGTGGTATACGCAATCATGGAACAGGTCTTTAGGTTTAGCGTCTTTCGGAGTCAGTCCGACCTTGCGATATGCAAGATACTGATTTCTGTTAATGACCATCAGCTTTCCGCTCTGCATCGGAAGAACGTAATAGATGTCACCATCCTTGGATGATGCCTTCAGTGCCGCAGCCTTGGCTTTGCGGTACATCAACTCGCACTTGATGCGCTTGACAATTTTTATAAATTTCATAATCGTTGAATTTAAGTTATACTTATCCTATAGTAGCTGCCGAAACAGATATTCGTTTCGTCAGTTGTCTCGTCTCCAGTGTTATCATTTGTGGCATCTCCATTTCGTTGAAACAGATATGCAGACCTATGGCTCTCGTCATCAGCAAGTCATCATGCTTTCCGTCAGCGGCTTCATAGACAGTGCCGTTCTTTTCGTAGGTCAGATATTCGAACAGGCATCTCTCGTCTCGCTCCACATACAACTGCTCACGTATGACCTGAACCAGAACAGATATGACCATCGGCTTTGTCGCAACGTTCGTGTGGAATCCGTATTTGACAGGGACTTTGTTCTTGATGTCAGACTCGCTCTGCTTGCGAGCATACAGGTTGTCGTATACATCCTTTATCTGATTCAAGATAAACTCCGACTGATCACCACCTTCAAGAATATGTTCTTTGTCCTTGGTCTCAAGCGTGTTGGACTCTATGACAAGAAGAGCATTGTCGTAGTACTTGGCTATCTGAGCAGCCTTCCATGCCAGCAAGTCCATATCAATATGACCATACCATTGTGCAACGACATACGGTTTTCCACCTTCCATCATCCAGTACCTGTCGAAGACAACGATAACAGACCAGTCAGCACCCTTGCTTCTGCCACCGATATCAACGACAACCAGATATCGGTTCGTGACCTTGCAATCGTCAAAGTATTCCGGCTTGTTCCATATCCACAGCTGTCCCTGCTTGTCCTCACAGAACCTGACGTTCTGCATACATTTCCTGCCCTTGTAGCCATCGCCATATACATCACCAATGAACTTGGGTGCCCTGCATCCCTTCTTGAACTTGTCAACCTTGTCTTCAGCGAACACCCTTGCTCCTGAATGCTTGAAAGCTTCGATGTCATCGGTAGGATATCCTGCTGCCATATCCGCATGGTCGGTGAATTTCCTACGCTCTGCGATATACCAGTTGATGGCTTCAAGCGGTGCACCAAGCGTCCACAACTTCCACAAGTATGTACCCGGTTCTTCACGGTCAGACATCGCATTGTTGTTGTTCCTGTTTTCATACAACCATTTGGCGAACTGCTCCTTTACCTTCTTTGTACCGAAGTCAAGGTGGTACATATCATATATCTCAAACCAAGGAACGAAGAATGGTTCGAACTGGGATTTGCCATCCTTGGCAGCGAGCCACTCCCTGTGGAAAAAGTTTCCTGTTCCGTTGGCAGTGGACTCAATAGCAATCATCGTCATCGGACGATACAGGATACCATTGGTCGCATTCTGAATGACCTCTTCAGGAGACTTACCATCGGTCTTCTTCCACAGTCCGACCTCTGACAGGTGTACCAAGTTGTAATCCTCACCGTTGGCGGAAAGCGGTCGCTCCATTGAACCGACCTTGATCTTGCAGAAACGTTGTGGAACTTTCTTGACATTGCCGGATGTTCCGACTCCGACAAACTTAGGCTCGTTGTCGGAATATGCCTCGCCCATCTCATGCAGGAACTTGGTGGGGAAATTCTTCAAGGCTTCATCAAACATTCCTCGTATCGTCTCTGCCGTGTCCTTGACCTGTGCTACAATGAGAGAGTTGAGACCTTTCATCCACATCAATTGCAGCCACAACATATACATCTGTATTACAGTCGAGCCTCCCCATTGTCTTGCCTTCAGCAGTATGAGACGAATCGGTTTCCCTTTCTTCCTCCTCTCTTCCAGCCAACGGAGCAGTCTTCTCTGAGGTCTTCTGAGGACAAAGCGGAATGGCAGTCCTCCTCCTTTCGGTTTGATGTAGATGAAAACCGCAAAGAAGAAGAACGGATCATACTGCATGCGAAGCCGTATGAACTGCTCTACTATCTGTTCGCTGTCCGATTCATAGTTCCGCTCTATGGGAGGCTCGCCATTTCTCTCAGCCTCCCTGTCGCATTCGTCATACAGCTCGTCAAGATATGCATCAACACTTCCAGCTTCAGCGAGCTGCTTGATGAAGGGATTGCTTTTCAGTTCGGTCGGCAAGTACTGGTCTTCAATCGGGAATCCGTCCAGATGGAAATGGAATCTCCTGTCTCCACAACCAGTACCGACAACCGGGTTGAATTCCGTGGAGATAGCCTTGATTCTCTTCTCGTTCTCTTTGAGAATCAATTCCGTGTGCTTGTCTTTCACTATCTGTCTTGGCATAATGGCGCATTTAGATAACCCCACAAAAGACCAAGTACATAACAATAGATGTGGACTCCAATTGCCATGCAAGGAAACACAAGCCCAATTGATATATATAACAATATGGTGAGATTATATTTCACCTTCTTCTTTACATAAGGTACGATATATCCCATATAGGCATATACGAAACCACTTAACCCGATAATCGGGATATCATTTGGAAACGGATAGCTGACTGCAATGATGTAGAACACCACCAAGTCCCATCTGCAACGTATGGCAGACATACACTGGTGCAATGCCCAAAGGTTTATGAGGGCATGGAAAATATTCTGATGATATAGAGGATAAGAGAGACGTTGCAGAATGCCACATCCGGCATATAATCCCATGCCTTCATGCCCAAGCAATGAAAGGGCAACAATCAGAACGAACGGAATATAAACCTCAATCTCTTTTTTCTTTGTTCGTAACATCTGAGCTTCTCCTCCTTTCTCACTCTACATAGTATGACATGAATTGAATATTCGGTAAGATAGAAACTCGGTGCTTCCTCATTACAAATATGCCATATTATCTCCATCTTCGTGAGAGACGGATGCTCTTCGCTGTATATCTGGAATCTTCGGAAAATCTCTAGGAACATAGCCTTCCTTGTCGGAATCATGTGGTCGATGGATTTCCCTTTCAACAAGTCTAATATAACCCTGTAAGCCCTGCCTTCAGAGACCCAAAACCTTCTGCTCGGAGACTGGAGAATCTTTTTCTCAATCTCTGACAGACTATAATTGTCTCTTTCCGAAATAATTTCACGGTAAGCCCTCAACAAGTCAGCATCACGTTCTTGTGTAAAGTCACAAGATGAGCCTTTGAACTTCATGATTAGACTCTGCAAATATACAAAAATATACTGACAAAATCAAATATGAATATGAATATTAACGGATAAAAAAGATGTAAGTTTGAAAAGCATTAATTTTGGGCAATATTTATAATCTGTTATTCAAATATGGCTGAAAATACAAACAATACCCAGAACGCAGGAGCAGCAACACAACAGGCCCAAAAAACGAAAAGGGACTTGGCTTTGGAGCGTTTGAAAACACGTCATCCTGATACGGACTATGCTGACGATGAAGCAATCTTTGGTGCGATCAACGATGATTACGATGAAGACCAGAAGACCTTGGAGGGCTATAAGGCAAACGAAAAGGCGATGAGCGACATGATGACTGCCGATCCTCGTTCCGCTGCCTTCCTGCAAGCGATGAAAGGCGGAAAGAATCCTGCCGTGGAACTTGTGAGGAACTTCGGTGATGAGTTCGTGGACATCCTTACAGACCCGGAACAGGCTGACGCAATCGGTGAGGCACAGGCGGATTATCTGAAGCGAGTTTTGGAAAGCAAGAAGCTGGATGACGAGTATGCAGAGAACATCAAGAAGAGCTATGAGGTCTTCGATGCCATGGACAAGGAGTTCGGTGAAGATGTCACCAATGAACTGATAGGCAAGATGTTCGTTGTGGCCAATGACGTTATCCGTGGTAAGTTTACAAAGGAAGCCCTTGATATGTTCAGACTCGCTGCAAGTCATGATGAAGATGTGGCGAATGCTTCGCATGAGGGTGAGGTACGTGGAAAGAACATCAAGCATCAGAAAAATCTTGAACTTCGCAAGAAGGGAGACGGTGTGGCTGACTTGGATTCCGCTACTGCCGAACCTTCACAGAATGGAGACAACCAACCAGACTTCGGAGCACTCGGACGTATGGCAAGAGGCGGCTCTATATGGGAGCGTGGCGGTGAAAAGAGAACACGCAACAGATAAAAGGATTTATTAATTTTTAAATTTACAGATAATGAAGAAAACGGAAAAAACATTCAATTGGCTGATGTCCATGTGTCTCATGGCTTTGGCTGTGCTTTTTGGAGTTAACGGTTCTGTGCTAATGGCGGAGGCTGCGAATCTGCCGGATGCAGGAACTACCAATAGCGGACATCCATCGGAGGCTGGTGGTGCAGAGGCTGCTGGAGAAGATGGCAATGGCGGTGCTGCAAGACAGAATGATGGTATCGCAACGGAAACACGTGGACGTGAGACCAAATGGGCAGAAGGTGATGTGAACTTCTATTCAAATGACCTGAATGACAAGATTACCAAAATCCGTCCTATGGCAACTCCTGTTGACCAGATTTCACGTTATGCGACTCCTAAGAAGGCAGATTCATTCGTGGTAGAGTACTACTCTATCGGTACACGTCCTATCAAGACTACCGTGAAGACCTCGACGGACGCGAGTACAGGCTCTTCTGTAGTACTTCCTGTCGATGACCCGGATATGTTCACTCTTGATGATACCATCCGTGTGGTAGGAGTGAAGGCTATTACCGACTATAAAGGTGTAGCGTATGCAGACGCAAAGAACAAGGGAATCCCTGTTCCTGATTTGGAGTTGTGCGTATGCGGAAAGAACACAGACGGTCAGCCTATCGTCTTTGCCGTTAACGGTAATATGTATCAGAAGCAGGCAATCGGTGTTCCTGCAATCCCTGCCAAGACCGTACTTATCCGTATGGCAAAGGCATGCGGAGAGCTTGACGTGCAGACAGGACGTTTCAACAACCTTCCGACAAGCGAAATCCAGTATTGTCAGAACTTCATGATTCAGATTGAGCAGAGTACCTTTGACAAGATTGCAGCGAAGAAAGTTGACTGGAACTTCTCTGATATGGAAGAGGATTCAATCTACGATATGCGTCTCGCTATGGAGGGAACGTTCCTTTTCGGTGATATGGCTTGTATCAAGCACACGACAAAGAACAACTCTGCGCAGTGGTTTACCAAGGGCATCTGGTGGATGGCAGGCAAGGACATTGAGGTCGGTCACAAGGCTACTGCGGAAGACCAGCAGAAGGGCTTTAAGCAGGATGATGTCGTTATTTGGGACAATGAGTTGGTGGACATCACCAAGGATATCTTCGTAGGCACAGGCATCGGCAACAAGCGCAAGGTCGTAATCGCAGGATCACAGGTCGTAACTGCATTCTCAAAGATTCGCTCAGAGAAATTCAGGCTGAAGGATACCGTAGAGGTGTTCAACTTGAAGTTCAAGAGTTGGGAGACAGACTTCGGTGAGTTGCTGATGATTCATTCAGAGTTCTTCGACTTGCAGGGAATGAGCGACTGCGCTTTGGTACTTGACCCAGAGTTCCTCGTTAAGCGTGTTCATCTGCCTTGGGTAAGAAACGTGCTCGACTTGAAGGCAGCTGGTATCCGCAATACGGACGCAGTGGTTATCCAGGAGGTAGCCTGTCTGTATCTGAAATACCCGAAGGCTCATGCGAGAATGAGACTCGCTGTTGCTTAATATCAGTTTTAGTTCGTTCATATAATATAATCGTTGAGGGGTGTGGGCACTTGCCCCATCCCTCTTTTAAATTAGTAAAAGTGATGTTAAAGACATATCAGGGAAATTCGGACTTGGCTTTCAATATAAGAATGGAAAGTGGTCTAAAGCGAATTGTGTTCGATGGTCAGAGCCATGGCACAAGTATCTATTCAACGAGAGACACAAAAGAGCAGAAAGGGATTGAAAGCCATTACTGGTTTAACGACAAGTTCTGGTTGGAGGAGACCGTTGACGAAAAGAAACTTGAGGCAGAAGCCAAGAAGAAAGCCGCTGCAAGAACCAAGAAGATTGCAGAGGAGAAGAAGACTTATAGCGTGACTGACATAGCAGATGCCAAGGATTATCTCGCAGACACATTCGGTGTGTCCCGGACGAAGATGAAGACCAAGGAGGATGTGCTTGCCGTTGCCAAGGAGTTTGGTGTTGAATTAGAAGGATTGGAGTAATATGGTCTATTATGTTGTATCTACTTTGGTGAAGGAAGTCAAGGTTGTCCTTGACCGCAATCAGGAAAGTGCTGCGCTCGTACCTGATGACTCTGATACGCTCTCGCAGGGAGAACTTATCCAGAGCAGAATCGTGGATGCAGCAAAATTGATTCTGACTGATGCTCCGTCAGAACTGGTAGAAGGAGTAGTGCTGACAGATGGGAAAGTCCTGTGGCAAAGTGCCCATAGTGCTTATGTGGGTAAAGTGCAATTGCCTTCAGATTTGATACGCATCCTGTCTGTAAGAGTCAGTGATTGGATCAGACCGGGAAAACTGATAAGCGAGGATGATGACGAATACAAATTGCAGTCATGCAGATTCGGCTTACGTGGTAATGTAGAACGACCTGTTGCAGCAATCGTCCATGCCGGAGGTGGAAGGTATCTGGAACTTTACACAAGCAACACGAATGATGCGACATTGGATTTTTCATACGTTAAGCAGCCTGAAATATCCAATGGCATGATAGGTCTGCCACAAGGATTGAAGGATGCTATAGTATACATGACAGCCTATCTCGTCTGCGTCAGCCTCGGAGATAATAGTACTGCCGAAGGATTACTTTCAGTAGCAAGGAATCTGGCAGGGATAGTGAATGTGGAACCTTCTCAAATGCAATAATAAATGGCAAAGAAAAAAGAAAAGACAAAGCTGTTGTCACTGAGCAAGGTGATGGACAAGGATGACCTTGATACCGTCAAGGCTTCCTTCAACTCTTATAGCCAGCCGTATGAGCGTGCATATTCCGTTCTTTTTGAGGCCCAGCGGTATTACAACAACATGGAGAATTTCCGTAAGCGTAGACTGAGGAACAAGCGGTACAATTACGGAGACCAGTGGGGGGATATGATAGAACTTCATTCCAAATGCGGTGGAGTGAGGAGAATGACGGAAGATCAATATATCCGGGAGCAGGGCAGTGAGCCGTTGAAGAACAACCTTATACGCAGGCTTGTCAAGAACGTTCTCGGTGTGTATCGCTCGCAAAGCAAGGAACCGACCTGTAATGCGAGGGACAAAGATGAACAGAAATACAGCGAGACAATGAGTATCGTCCTTCAGTACAACCGACAATTGAACCGAGAAAGCGAGATTGACGCTCGTACAATGGAAGAGTTCCTAATTAGCGGTGTTGCAATCCACAAGAAGAAATACGGATGGAGACGAAACCGTCTTGACTGTTGGACTGACTATGTAGACCCTAACGAGTTCTTCGTGGACAACAACATGAAGGATTTCAGAGGATGGGATGTGCGTTGTATCGGTGAGATTCACGACACCACCATCGGGAATATCCTGATGGAGTTCGCCAAATCCCCGGCAGATGTCAAGCGTCTGAAAGAGATATACCGTAATGCCAGCAACAGGGAGCTGATTGAAGACAGCTTCCAAAAGTTCGGAGAGTTCGACCCAAATAAGGTTGACTTCATGTCACCAAGCAATCCCTCCCTATGCAGAGTCATAGAGGTGTGGCGCAAAGAGAGTAAGCCAAGATATCGTTGTCATGACTACAACAATGGCGATGATTACAAGATTGACATCGAGGATTACCGTGACATAGTGGAAGCGGAAAACAATGACCGTATCGAACGTGGACTGAGTGCCGGAATGGAAAAGGAAGACATCCCTTTGATCAAGGCAGAATGGTTCATGGATGAATACTGGTATTTCTACTACCTTTCTCCCTTCGGTGACATTCTCCGTGAAGGCGAGACACCCTATGCTCATGGCGAGCATCCATACGTGTTCAAGTTCTATCCGTTCATAGATGGTGAGATTCATAGCTTTGTCGAAGATGTCGTAGACCAGCAGCGATATGTGAATAGGCTTATCACGATGTACGACTTCATCATGCGAGCATCCGCTAAAGGTGTCCTTCTTTGCCCGGATGACTGTCGCCCTGATGGTATGACTTGGGATGACATCGCGGACGAATGGGCAAGATTCAACGGACTAGTGCGCTTCAAACCGAGCAAGAGCGGTCAGATGCCGACACAGGTTGCTAACAATTGCGTTAACATCGGCATACAGGACTTGCTGCAATTCCAGCTTAAATTCTTTGAGGACATAAGCGGTGTGAACGGTGCATTGCAGGGTAAGCCCGGAGTGTCGGGGACAAGTGGTTCCCTATATGCCCAACAGACGCAGAATGCTACGATGTCGCTGCTTGACATATTGGAAACATTCAGCCAGTTCATTATAGACGGTGCATACAAGGATGTAAAGAACATGCAGCAGTATTATGATACAAGGCGCACATTCAACATCGTAGGCAAGGCAGGAGAGGTGATAGAATATGACCCGAAGAAGATTCGTGATGTGGAGTTCGACATCAATATTACGGAGAGTACTGCAACACCAGTTTACCGTCAGATGGCGAACGACTTCCTGATGCAGCTATGGCAGCAACAGGCAATCTCCTTACGACAATTGCTGAAGGTCGGAGACTTCCCATTCGCTGATGACCTGCTGCAAGAGCTGGACAGCCAGGAGCAGGAAATGCAACAGGGTGGAGTTCCACAACAGATATCGCCAGAACTTCAAGCACAGATAAGCCAAGCATCGCAGAGCAATCCGAAGGCACAGGCTATGCTGCAACAGATGATGAGCGGACAAGGCATACGACCGGGTGAGCAACAGTCACCTTTATCAGCATAACACTATTAAATATAATAAGGTATGATGGCAGAGAATATCAGCATTGAGGAAAGCAGTGAGAACACAAGGACGCCTCAAAATCAGGGCAATGACCCAAATGGCGGTATTGCTACCGAAACACAAGGCAGGAAAGACAATCCTGGCTTGTATGAGAATGATGTCTTTGGACGAGTTATAAAGCGTAACAAAGACAGTATATGGAAGAGGGGAAACATGAAACGTATCAAACACAAAGAAGACGAATAATATCCTCTAAGTTTAAATTGTATTAAAATGTGGCAGATAAAATAACAATCTGTCACATTTATGTCTATATTTGTATTATAATTGAATAATTTACACCTAAACACCTATGAGTTATGGTAGACGAAAGTGAACAAGGGCGGCATTTTCCAAGTCTGTTTGACAGGAGTATTTGGAAATTCTACGAATGGGGAGTTGTATTAGCTCCTGCCATTATTATGCTATCGCATTGGTACATATTCTACGTATTCAGCAAGAACCCGCAAGAGGTTATGACATATCCTGAATCCAACGAAATCTGCATAGCGTGGATTTATTCAATACTCTACCTGTACGTACCGTTGATGATATTGCCTGCGAGTTATGTTTTCAAGTGGTGCAGTCTGTTCAGGATACCATTTGCTTATTTCCTTTTCATCAATGTAGAAAGAGTGTACTATGGTTCTTGGTTTTGCACGAACGAAATGATAGACACCCATTATATTCTGATTTACTGCATTATGATGATGTATGCGTTTGAGTTGGTCGAATTGCTCGTCAAACGTTTTAAAGGCATAAGACGACATATAAAGAAAACGTATGGAACATAAGGCGAAATTTTTGTATGATGCTCTTGAGGTGTTCAAGGATATGGTGCAGAAGGGTGAATGCTCAAAGCAGGACATCAGCTATTGGTGTAGTGTGTCTGACTATGAATTGGAACGTAGAGGGGCGAGTGTCGGTCAACAAAGGTGGCTGACCAAAGCGGAATCTTCAAAGATGCTGAATGTAAGCACTTCCACTTTTGACAGGATAGTCTTGGCTGGAGGACTGCCGAAAGGGAAGAAGATTCAAGGGAAGAAGAATCTGCTATGGAAACGTGAGGACATTGAGCAATATAAAAGAATCATGTTGCTCAATGCAAAGAAATGAGTGACAACGACTTATATATACAGGTTGAGTAACGTGATGTTGCCCAACCTTTTTTCATTTATTTTTGCTGCGTAATCGGTTACAAGTGTGAGTTAATATGTTTAATTTAAAACTATGAAGATTATGTCAGAAGAAGTAATCAGAACAACCAGTTGTTGTCCAGAAGCCATGATGGGTGGTATGATGGGATCAATGTTCAACAGGCAGAACAACGACCCTATGGCTATGGCGGCGATGATGAACGGAGGTATGAACAGCTGGAACAACTCCCCTTGGATGTACCTTATCTTCCTCGCCCTGTTCGGTGGAGGCGGCTTCGGTTGGGGCAACCGTAACGGACAGGTACAGGATGCAGAGATTCAATCCAAGCTGAACCAGCTGAGCACCCAGATGCAGGATGGCAACAACACCAACCTGTTGATGGATGCCATCAAGGGCAACAACACGGCTCTTGGGCAGCTTGCGAGCAACCTGAACTGTGATTTCAATCAGTTGCATAGCGGTGTCTGTGCAATACAGGCAGCGATACAGGAAGTTGGCGGCAAGGTGGGCTACTCGGCAGAAAGAGTCATCAATGCAGTAAACCTCGGTGACATGAACATCGTTCAGCAGATGAAGGACTGCTGCTGCCAAACTCAGCAAAACATAATCCGTATGGGTTACGAAAACCAGCTGGGTCAGAAGGACATCGTGAACGGTATGCAGCAAGGATTCAGTTACACGAACACAGGACTGGAGAGAGGCTTCTCCAACGTGGGATTCCAGATGAGCCAGTTGGCCTGTGACTTGAAGACCAATGCCAACGACAACACGCAGCGCATCATCGACACGATGAACGCTCATTGGCAGTCAGACTTGCAACAGCGTTATAACGATGCACGTCTTGAGCTGAGTCAGCAGAGGCAGAACGCAACGCTGATTGCAGCATTGAAGACTACTGCAACAACGTAATTGACGTTACTTATTACCAACAGGGGAAGGCGGTGGTGAATGACTGCCTTCCTTATTTGATAACCTAAAACTATCGGATTATGATGTTCAAGGAATTAAAATCGGGATATCCCATATACCTGTTTGACAGGGCTTCGTTGAGATACGAACAGGCAAAAGTGATGAGCGCACAGCCGAACTATCAGCCTACGACAATAGGGAAACTGGAAACGAACATAACCGTCCAGACAAAGGACGGCAAGCAGAATACCTACAGTGTAACGGATTCCGAACAGGCGGCTTATGCCGGGACACTGCTCATTGCTTCAAACAAAGATGCGGTCATCAATGAAATCAACATCTTGAAGAGCAACAGTGAAGAAGTGTTGAACAAAGTGGAAGAGCACAAGCATATCGTTTCCGAATGTGGAAAACTATTGGCTGAACTTGACACAACATTTCGTGACCAGCAACGGACTAACGAGAGGCTCGACAACCTGGAAAACAAGCTGGATGAAATATTCAAATTTGTCAAACAAAAAAACTGAGACTATGGATTTTGTTGAATTGATTCAGAAATATCAGGAGGGGACAACTCCCGGACAGATGAAGGCGATAACGGTAATCATCGGTAAGTTCGTGGCAACACACGCTACAGAAGAAGAACTGCACTGCTTATACCGTGACATCTATGGTATAGTAAGCGAGGGACACTTTGACCGACACTTTGCAGACGAAGCCATCAAGAAGATGTGGTATGAAGATGACAATGGAGACAAGCATTATGCTCCTTTCTTTACGGAAGAGGAGGTTAAGGAGGTCTTCGACCTGAACAAGGATGAGATATCAGATTATACGATATACGACCTTGCGGTAACGATGAACATGCTGAGGAGCGACAACAACCGATTCCTTGAAAAATACGCTTCTGGTGAATCCGGCAAGAAAGAAATGATCTCCACAATGGCAATAGAATATCTCCAAGACCCAGATGCGCCACATCCGACTAACAAGATATGGTGTTATATTAACGGATAAAACAACTTTTGAAAATTGTTCCCTTATCTTTGCATAAAAAGAGATAAGGATGAATGATATCAGGGCATTTATAATAAGCACAATATGGGGATTCTTGGCACTGCTGACCCCAATTCAAGACTTCATGGCGAGTATGGTAGTCTTGTTTACGATGAATTTCGTGTTCGGTCTTTTGGCGGCAAGATTTCATCACGAAGACTGGTCTTGGAAAAAGGCAGGAATGTTCTTCGTCTGTTGCTTCCTGTTTTTCGCAACGGTAGCAGTATTGTTCGTGTGCGGACATTTCCTGCACTCAGATGAACAGGCGATATTCTGTGTACGCTATGTCTGCATAGCTGCGATGTATCTATTTACCACCAACATAGACAAAATGATGTAACTTATTGAATATCAAAGGGAACAACACCAACAGAAATTAAGCGTGAAACAAATAAGCAACAATATGTTGTTTTTATTCTATTGAGTGTTGCTCCCATTGCAAAGGTAACAATAAATTCCAATCGGCAAAACTTTATCCTACATTTCTTTTGTGCTGCATCATACCATACAGGAAAACAAATAGAGCAATCTCCATACAACAGGGAACCGCCCCACTTGATGTTTCTGTATTCTCCAAACAGAAAACGACACTTATTTATGAAAAAGCCATAACAACCAACAGAATATTATTTCTTGGCAAAGATACAAAGATACTTCCATTTGTGCAAATCGTTTGATTTAACGGCTTGTTTCCTGCTTGCCTTATAATTTACCACAAACGATAACAGAACGCCACAGAACGCCTTGTTTTGCCCATACAGGCTTTTTCTTGCCGTTACTTACATACCACTTGCAGCCTCAACAATCAGACAGACAGGCAATAGCTATATAAGCAACATCACATCAGCTGCACTACATTGTTATTTTTCTTTGCTTTTTCTTTTGTTGTTTCCTTATATTTACTACCTTTGCAGTGTTCAAATAATACACTTGGAGCAATCCTTATAAAACAACCGCCCAATATGCAGCCGTTCAACTGCACTTGTGGCTAACATATAGGCAAGACCCTTTCTATACATTGTAATGGTGTATAGGTGCATTTCAAGTGTGTGCATTGAACAAAAGGTTAGTCTTGCCTTTTACACTTGCTATATGGAACAAAACAAATCCACCCAACTCTTAGAGTTGTTGAAACCTGTTTATGGTGAAGTACAGGAAATTAGTAAAACAATCAGTGATGCAATGTTAGAAATTGCAGTAACACCACTTGCCGACCCATCCGATAGTGTTGCAATCCAAAGGGCGATAAGTGTAATGTGGGAGTTTAAAAAGGCTTTAGATTTAGTTGGTAGTCTTGATTAAAGAACAAAGTAAGGGGAGTAGACACAAAGCCTATTCCCCTTTTATATCCTCTACACCCCTCTACAATAGGGGAAGGGCACATTTCACATTCAATCCTTTTCAAGTTCCAAACACTTGTGGCAGTCCCCACCTGTAATGCAATCCATACACAAGCACCCTTTCTTGGTTACATACCCTCTTTCATTCTCATTGACACTTTCTCTTTGCCGTTCTGCATCTTCTTTGGCTAACATCTTACTAAGCAAATAAACACTATTCATTGTAGTTTCTTTTCTTTTAAGTGCTATATGGTGTTTGAAGTAATCTTTATCTCCGTGCACCATAAAGTCTATTTGTTGTCTTGCAGCCACCAACATTTTTTCATCTTCTTCTGACAAGACACCACGCTTAACCATATCTGCAATAAAGCACCTTGTCAATTCACCACCTTGCAATTTCCTGTCAAGCCACCCACAGAACAGGCCCTGCAAATCAAACACGCTTACCTTGCTATTCTTCTTCTTCATAATCTATTTTTTTAAACCCTTTTACAGGTAGTTATTTTTATCCGTTTTACTATGTGTCAAGTGATACAGATTTTTGTATCAAAATACCCCTTGTTATATATAGGGATTTTGACGTTTTCTTTACACCTTGAATTGATACAGATTTTTGTATCAAATTACACCCCTGTTAGCCGTCATTACAGGGAGTGAAAAATGCCTCCAAATTTAGCGACAAATCACACCCCTGTCTTTAGCCGTCTTGGGCAATCAATCTTACATTATCTGTTAACTCGTCGATCAAGGTTTTATCTACACTTGATTTACCCTTGCTTGCCAACTTCTGCAAATTTGCTTTTAGCCTATTATAGTATAGTCTATTCTCAAAGCAATCATTTTGCTTCAGTTCATCTACAAAGTCATTGATTGACGCTACACCGCCCTTTGCCAAACAACGAGCAATAAATATGTTTTGAGCGTCTTTCACGCTTAAACCTTTTCCAATTCCACATTCTTTCATATCTGTAATTTTGTTTATACTTAGGTAGCCATCAAGCCACCTGTTAACCAACTCACGATATACCGCCCTGTCTTGCAGTGTTAAGGCTTTTAATTCCTGTATACCTAATTGCTTTGCCAAACGTCTATATAGCCTCATTTCATATCTCAACATATTAGCGGTTTCCAACCTGTGAGGCATAACACCGCCCTTTTCCTTTACTTCCTGTTGCTTGTCGTAGAAGTAATATTGTCGTGGGAATACCTTGCCACTCCCACGATAGTACAGGCTATCACCCAACATTACACGCTTCATTCTTGGCATATCTCCCAACAACCCAATATAAGCACTTGGCACTTTGGATAGGCAGATATTAGCACCAACTTCTATGCCTGTAACATCTGCATCTTGGATAGGGAGGTGCAATGTGTCTGACAGGTTCTCTATTGCCGTTCCTATATCTTTCCTTGTCAGCTGACAAACATTGTTTCCATACAAGTACTTTGGCAAACTCCCTTGGATATAGTAACCGCCAAAGGTTTGTGAAACCATTATGTTAGACACACGACCGTACACACTTACCTCACCTGTATCTATATCGGTTCTTTCACTACCGCTATCAAGATAGGGAGTAACACTTGGCATATCCCTACACCTTGGTAGGTATAACTTGACATTATCAACCATTGCCACAAAGTTAAACACCACCACACGATATTGCTCTATTTCTGCACTCCCTTAAAAGGGCGTTGAATTGTCCCAACTTCATTTGTTGGCAATAGGACGCTATTATTGATTTAGCACCCTCAAAAACCAACAACTCAAAACAACTTGGTATAACCTTGTTGTCTGCACCCTGTAGCGGTTCTTCTTCCAAATGGTGGAATAAAAACAAATAGCCGTCATTCCTATGCTCATAAAAAGGGTTGGGTGTTTTCTTAGAGCTATATGTTTTCTCCCCATTGGGGTAGCCATAAGCACAACCACTCAATGTAAAGCAATCTTTCAGCCCTGTGAAGTTGATAGATTTCACCGCCTGTAGTTTCATACTTGGAGCGTTGTTAGGTTGGTTCTCACCCTTTGGCAACAGGTATAGAATAACCTTACCCTTGTTGTGGCCACGTGTGCATTTCAGCCTTGACAACGGCAGATAACACCCAAATGCCTTTGTTCTGACGTACACAGGAGTTTTCTTGCTTTCCCTGTCATATTCAAAAAGGGCATAATACACACACTCTGCCTGTATTGGTTTACTCATTGTTGCCCCCTTTCTTTGCTATGTAGAGAGCTGCACTACTTTCAGCCTCATTAACGGAACTCACCCTATTGCTTTGCAGCCACTCATTTAGTTCTGTCTTTTTGAAATACAATCTTTTGCCGTTTGGCTTGTAGTAAGGTATCTGTTTCTTACAAGTCATAATATACAAATAAGACTTGCTCATTTCCAAATACCTTGCTGCTTCATCAATAGTAAGCATTTCCTTTGCAGATAGGAGTGTTAGTTTCTCCAATTCTTCTAACTTCTTATAAATCTTTGTAAATTCAATCATATCGACTGCCTTTATAAAGTGAATAAAGATGGAAACAATCTGCAACACGATATGTTTTTCTCCACCGCCAACCTTGATGAAACTGAATGCCGTTGCACACATTCTTACATCAAGGTTGACAATGCAAAGTTAAGAAGCAAGAAGATAAACTACAAATAAAAACAATACCACTTAATACCCGGCTACCAACAGGTACTAAATGGTACTAAATGGTACTACACACAACGCTGACAAATCACTTATTGAGGTGCCCTAATATATTTTTTATATTCAGATAATCATCATCACAGGAGAAGTCAGTCCCCATATATTTGTTGTACCCTCTGACATTCCCTATTCCCTTAAATTCTTCTTTTACTTGTGTGGAAGTAGGCTTTAATATTAGTCCTGTTTCTATTGCAGCCCTAATAACCATTGCAACCGCCCTGCCTATCCGATTATCAATTAGCTCATGCAGCTTTGCCACACATTCTGTTTTGTTCTCCACCAACACACAATCAACAAAAAGTCTTGTTCTTTGGGGTTGAGGCTCTATCACATCACGTTTGAACACTGCATCACAGGAGGGTGGCATACTGTCTGGTTGAGGCTGCATCTTGTAGGCATACTTTTTCTTCAACTTGTGAACTGCATCAGACACAAGGGCAAAACACTTACTGCCCCTGTCATATATACTCATTTCCATTTCACACTTAGGCTCATAAGCACCACATTGCCCATCTACACATATACCACCTTTGTACCGGGTTACAAAGTCCAACACTTCTATTGCATCTCGATCGAGAACACAATTACCCCTTATAACCTTTTCCATTGCCTGTATAAGTGCATTTACATCACTATTGTTAGCGTTGTTATGGATGAACGTTTGTATGTCCTTCAGAACATCTCTTTTGTCTTTTTCTGTCATATCGTTGTTATTCAAAGTTCTTACTAATCAAGTTAACTGCATCAACTTTCTTTTGGTTGATTATCTCTGCATATATTTGGGTAGTCTTGATATTGGTATGCCCCAACAACTTGCTTGTTGTGTACAAGTCTGCACCGCTTGTTAGACAAAGTGTAGCAAATGTGTGTCTTGCCGTGTGAAAAGAAATGTTTTTGTTGATACCCACACTTGCTGCAAACTTTTTCAAACGTCTATCAATGGAACTTTTATACGGCAGAGAGAACACACAATTATCACTCTTTCTTGTGGGCAACCAACTTGCAGCCACAGAAGACAACGGCACATATACCACCTCTTTTGTTTTCTGCATTGTTATAACTATTTCCTTGCCTGTATCGGTACTCACAATATCATTCCATTGCAATGCCCTAATGTCACTAAGCCTCAACCCTGTAAAACAGGAAAACATAAAAGCCTTTAGTGTGTCGTTGTTTGCACACACTACATTTTGAAGCCTTTTCACTTCATCAATAGTTAGATATTCCCTGGGCTTGGATTTCCCCATAATAGGTTTTTTATCATCCACACTAATACCGTCAACCGGGTTGCTTAATATATACCCTTGTCGCTTTGCTTCATTCAACGTTGTTGTTAGATTTTGGAAGTATAAAAGTGCTGACTTTTTACCTAATGGTTGGCAATTTATTGTGTTCTTTAGGCTTTTAGCACTTGACAGATAATCAATAAAGCCCAATATAAATTTCTTGTCTACATCACACAATCTTGTTTTTCTCCCACCTACATAATTGGCTATATGCCTTTTGGTTGACACATAATGTAATCGTGTTTCTTCTGTATAGCCTTTTTCTTTCTTTTGCTTTGCCACCACATCAAACCAATCAGTAAGCAATATTTTCCCTTTAATACCGCCTGTCTTGATACCGCTTACACCATTTGCCAACTCCAATATCCGTTGAGCCTTTATAGCATTTGCAGCCTTTAAAGTGTTTTCATTGGCCAACTTGCTTGCTCCATCTGTCACAGGCACAAGATACAATTTTAAGTACTCATATTCCCTAACGCCTTTGACATACTTGTCTAAATACAAAGTCCTATTGCCGTTGGCTATTACTCTACTTCTTAACTTGATAGGTTCTTTTGCCTTTAATGTTTTTTTGGGTCTTGCCATATTGTTGTTATTTATTGTTTCACACTGCAAATATACCAACAATATTTTAAGCGAGCAACAAACTAGCAACAAAAAAGCACCGAAAAACCTAAAATTAAACTAAAATAACAAAGTGGGTATATCGTGTAACTCCCTTTGTATCTTATAGTTTTGTATTAGTTTATTTGATGTTGCTATCTATTTACCACCAACATAGTGAGGAACTGGCGGAGCATCCTTATCCCCGGAACACCTTGGTATCAGTTGGTGGATTTCGTGCATTATGTGCTGACATTCAAATTTGTTGACAAAGTGCCGATGTTCAGAAAGTATCAGGAATATAAGAAGACAAAATATGAAAATAACGAAAGAACAGATATTGCAGATAATGCCAAACGCTAAAGATGTAGCAGACTTATACCTTCCCTACATCAACGGATACAATGAGGTGTTCAAGATAGACACACCTTTGCGTATGGCCCATTTCCTTGCCCAGATAGCGCACGAAAGCAACGAGTTGAGAAACGTGAAAGAGATTGGCAGTAAGAGTTACTTTGAAAGGTACGATACAGGCAAGCTGAAGAAGATGCTCGGGAACCTGAAGCCGGGTGATGGCTACAGGTATCGTGGCCGTGGACTGATTCAGATTACTGGGCGAGCAAATTATATGGCATACAAAAACAGTCCTCGTTGCAAGGGTGACATCATTACGCACCCAGAGCTGTTGGAGAAGCCTCTCGGAGCAGTCAAGTCTGCAATGTGGTTCTGGGAAAGCCATGGGCTGAACAAACTTGCAGACAAAGATTCCGTGCTCGCTGTAACAAGGTGGATTAATGGCGGCACAAATGGACTGGAAAGCAGGAAGAATTATCTTGCAAGGGCAAAGGAAGCATTAAATGTATAGAGTATGACAAACAAGGAGAATATATCAAGCTACAAGGTCGTGATGTGCATAGTCTGTGCATTGCTTCTGATTCTATTCTTCGGTTGTAAGAGCGGTTCTGCCGGGTTGAAGGAAAGCATCTCACACAATAGGACGGACAGTACTGTCAGTTCGTATCGTAACGAAAGGACTCTCATTGACAGTATACTCAAGCGAGACAGCATATATATAAAGGACAGTGTTTTCATCCGTCAGGTGGGTGATACGGTCTATGTAGACAGATGGCATGGGGAGTACCTGTACAATTTCTTCACGCAGCGGAACGTTGATTTGCAGAACAAGGACAGCGGAAATTTCCAATACATTTCAGTATGCGATACGATAAGGATTCCCTACCCGGTAGAAAAGGAATTGTCAAAGTGGGAGAAGTTTCAGCTCAAATATGCAAAGTGGGCAATGGGAGCACTCTGCATGATATTGGTATGGCTCGGATATAAACTATACAGGAGGATTAAGAATGGCGGATATAACAATACAAATAGACAAGCAAGAGGTTTATGAGGAGGTGTCTAAAGTCACTGCATATATCGGAGGCAAGAACGTGGACGCAAATGGTAAGACTCTCTATGACCAAGTGTTCGTCACCGATGCGGACAAGGAAATGATAGACAGTTTCTTTTCGTCCGCAACAAGCAATGTCGCAACAGCTCTGGAGCATACTCTGAAAGATATGGAAACGAATGACATCGGCTTCAATCTGACATTGAGGATGCCCGGCAATTTCAGGACTACGATGGAAAAGCCACTTACGGAGAGCATCATGGAATATATAGAGAACAGTATAGTCGCAGCGTGGTGTGCCATCACCAAGAAGGACGAAGAATCCTATGCGACAAAAGCATCAGCCCTGCTGCAACAGATTAATGCGATGCAGTATTTACGACAAAGACCCAAACGAAATTTTTAAGCGATGAAGACATGTTGTAACGGATATAGGGTAATGATAGAATTGCAGAAGCAGGAACTGGTATACGACATCAAGAACACTGCTTATATCTATGCGGATGCCCAGACGAAAAAGGACGAAGACCCACACACGCTGCACAACATCTTTGATGTGGCGGAAGCAGGAAACATGGACAGGTTGGCAAGAATCCTTGACTCTGCGGTTGAGGACTGCCGGGAGATGTTGTATCGATTCTGCAAGGTCGATATGCACGGATGTGGATTCGACACAAACGAATGGGAGGAGTGTATAGGCTCTCCTGCCAACGATGAAGAAGCCTATTATCTGGTAATGGTAATGCCAAGGGGGTTCTCAGCGACAAGCGTCCATACACTGGCTGTATACATCCATGATTTCATTGTGTATCAGTCCCTATACGAATGGATGATGCTCGTCTACCCGGACGGAGCGGAACAGTTCCAATTGTTGGCAGAAGAGAAGAAACAGAAATACATGAACGCATCAATCCGTACAACAGGTCATACAAGAATAAGGCTCCATCCATTTTAATTTAATTGTTTTCTAATCAGCAAAGGGTAACTGCTTATATCGGCAATTGCCCTTTCTTTTTTACTTGTCGAAGAACTTGTCTATCAGGCCCATCGCCTCATCCTTCTTCTTGTCAACGATCTTTGCATAGATTTCGGTAGTTGTGATTCGGGAGTGTCCCATCAGTTTACTGGTTGTGTAGAGGTCTGCACCGAGCGTAATCATCATCGTTCCGAATGTGTGCCGCGCGGTATGGAAGGTTACATGCTTCCGAATCGCGGCTTTTAAAGCCCATTCCGCAACATGCCTGTTTATCGAATGTTGGCTTTTCAATCCCGGAAAGACTAAAGGATTGTCCGTCTTTTGCGGCATCCACTTGACAGCTTCATGGGGTAGGGCATAGGAAACTGTCTTGTTCGTCTTCTGCTGAGTCAAACTCAAGTGAAGCGTTTTTTCTCCATCCTCATTCAATGTCGTTTTAATATTTCCCCATTTCAAGGTTCTGATGTCTGATATTCTCAGTCCGCAGAAGCACGAAAACATAAAGGCCTGTTTCGTATTGCCGTCCGCACATTCCGTCCGTACCATAGCCTTCACTTCCTCCAAATCCAGATAAGACCGATTGCCTTCAGGAGCTTTGGGCTTCTCCTTTTTGTCTATTTCAAGGAAAGGATTCTTTAAAATGATTCCTTCCTGTACTGCCTTGTTGAGCATATCATTGAGATAGGCATAATACAATTTTTTCGTATTGTCGCTTAAGGGAGTCTCTGTGTATTTGCGCTTTGCGTTATTGAGGTGATCAATGAAACCGATGCAATATTTTTTGTCTATATCACATAGCCTAATACCAGTCCCCTTGTATTTCTCGAGCTGTAGTTTGGTTGCATAGATGTGCATTTCAATATTCTTCGGTGACCGGGAATGCTTCAGTTTGTATTTTTTAAAAATCTCTATCCAGGCATCAAGGGTAATATTGCTTTTGCCGGAACTGATTCCTGCAATCCCTTCTTTGATTTCGATTACTCTTTTGGCTTTGATGATGTTGGCAATCTCCATAGTCTCCGAATTCTTCTGCCTTATGGCTGTTTTGTTTCGCCCGGTTTCGGGCAAAAGATACAGCTTCAGAAACTCATATTGCCGTTTCCCATTTATATAGATGTCAAGGTAAATGCTTTTGTTCCCATTCGCAAGTTCCTTGAATCTGACGGTGACAGGTTCTTTGTCTATAGTTTTCCTTCTTCCCATAGGTGTTGTTTTTAATGCAAATATAGTATATAATTCACGACCTGTCAAGGATTTCGGGTAACAAAATAGTAACAAAACTACTACATATCCACTATATATCTACCATATATCTACGTAACAAAATCCTTACAAAAATCTTGTAATATTCTGAAAATCAATAAAATAGATATATAGTAGATATATAGTAGATGTTAGTCGGAGTTACTACGCAGTTTAGTGTCATAAATATATATGTTAGAATAATAAATCTTGTTATTGTCTTTTGTTCCTTTTTCCCATGTATACTTTTTGTGGTAGGCAAGTTCGAGGCGTTTGCCCACCTGTTCAAGGCCGATGCCGTGACCGCTTCTGTCGGTGTCGTTTTTGGGGAAATTTGAATTTTCTATCTCGCATGCGATATGGTTGCGGTCGGCATATATGTTTATGTGTATGAAACTGTTTTCTGCCGTTCCTATACCATGCTTGAAGGCATTCTCTATCAGCGAGATGAAAATGAGGGGAGCAATCCTCAGTTCCGTGTCTTTGGGCACGTTGACGTCGATTTGTATCTTGGTAGTCTTCGGAATGCGGATTTTCATAAGATTGATATAGCTGTGGATAAACTTAATCTCATCGTCGAGTCTGACGAAGTCCTGCTGGTTATCGTAGAGGATATGCCTGAGCATACCGCTGAGTTCCAGTATCGCCTCTTGTGCTTTCTGCTGGTTGAAGGCTGTGAGGGCATAGATGTTGTTGAGGGTGTTGAGCAGGAAATGAGGATTGACCTGATTCCTCAGGTTCTTCAGCTCTGCATCCTGTTTTGCCATCTCTGCTTCCCGACGTGCCGTTTCTGACGACTGCCATTTGATTGACAGTATCGACATGGCTGCTATGGCTGCAGTAACAGTCATGTTGAAAACGTTTCTCAAAATGAATATCAAGTCCATCAACGCATTCGGCTCTCTCATCTTTTTCATCGGATGCAGGTGATGTTCCGGATGGAAGAATACCCTATGGCTCACCTGAAACCAGATATGTAGCCCTAATCCCATTAGTATCACCAATGCTATGGTATATGTCCAGAACTTACGCTTTTGTCCTTTGAGCAACAGTTTGGGCGTGAGGTATAGATAAGTGGTGTAGAACACCAGCATCATGGCAATTGGTGTGGAAAACATCGGTATCAGCTTGTCTGCTTCAAAACGGTCACCTCTATCGAAGAATGTGAGCGGGGATATTAATATCACGAGCCATACGGCAACGTGGATAGCGACAAGGGCCTTCTTGTATGAGTTCATGGCGTTGAGTTTGTTCTTCTTATATTTAATCATTCATATCTGAGAGCCTCGATAGGGTCGAGCTGTGCTGCTTTCTTTGCCGGATACCAACCAAAGAACACACCTGTAAAGGTACACACGGCGAAGCTCATGACGATACTCCATGGCTGTATGTATATCGGCCAGTGGGCAATGAGGTTGATGGCATATGATGAACAGACTCCTATCAGTACGCCGATAATGCCTCCTGTCACGCTGAGCAGTATCGCCTCGATGAGGAATTGGTTAAGGATGTCCACTCCGCGTGCTCCAACGCTCATTCTGAGTCCTATCTCCTTGGTTCTCTCTGTCACGCTCACATACATGATGTTCATGATTCCGATGCCGCCCACTATAAGTGAAATGCCTGCCACACATCCCAGCAGAATGGTCATCATATCTGTGGTTGAGTTCATCATTGATGCAAGTTCCTCTTGTGAGCGTATGTTGAAGTCGTCATCGTCGGCCTCCTGCATGTCTGTGGCCTCTTTCAGTTTGTGGTTACGACGCAGTATTGTGGTTATCTCGTCTGTAGCCTTGTCTGTAAGCCCTTCTGTTATTGCAGAACAGTTGATGCTTCCGAGATACGTCTGTGCAAGTATCCTCTTCATTACAGAAGTGTATGGGGCAAGCACGAGATCATCCTGGTCCATACCCATCGTGTTGTATCCTTTCTTCTTCAACACTCCGACGACTCTGAAAGGTATGCTGTTGAAACGCACCACACGCCCGATGGGATCGCTGCCGTCGGGAAAGAGATTGTCAACTACGGTCTGTCCTAGAACGCATACCTTTGCGCTTGACTTTATGTCTTCATCTGAAAACATATCTCCATCGCTCACGCTGAGTTGGCGGATTGAGAGATAGTCGGTGTTCACTCCATAGATAGTAGATGGGGTGTTGTTGTTGCCGTAGATGAATTGTCCGCTTTTATTCACCACCGGACTTATTGCTGAAATGTACTTACATTCGTCTTTAAGCGACTGATAGTCGGCAAGTTTCAGGGTTTCCATTGATGAGGCATCCTGTCTCACTCCGCCTCTCATGTCGGCTCCAGGGTTTATCATTATCATGTTAGAGCCCATCTCGGCAATGTTTGCTTGTATACTTTTCTTTGATCCCTGGCCTATGGCAAGCATGGCAATGACCGAAGCCACGCCAATGATAATGCCGAGGGATGTAAGGAAAGACCGCATTTTATTGGCGGCTATAGCTCTGAGGGCTATCTTGAAAAGATTGCTATAATTCATTGTTCTGTCCTCATTGGTTTATTCGTCGGTGCTTGGCGGTAATTGTGCAAGTGCTTCGGCTGCCGACTGTATGTTGTTGTTGTATTCGTCACTTATCACCTTGCCGTCTCTGAGCATGATGTTACGGCTCGAATAGTTGGCCAGGTCGGGATTGTGTGTCACGAATATTATAGTTCTTCCTGCAGCGAAGAGTTTCTGGAAGAGCACGAGGATTTCAAACGATGTCCTCGTGTCGAGATTTCCTGTAGCTTCGTCAGCAAGTATTACGGCAGGGTTGTTCACCAAGGCACGGGCTATGGCCACACGTTGCATTTGTCCACCTGACATCTGGTTGGACTTGTGGTATAGGCGGTCACCCAATCCCACTGCCTTGAGGGCTTCAATTGCCCTGTCATGTCTTTCTGTTGACGAAACGTCTGAGTTGTACATCAGGGGAAGCTCTACGTTCTCTATGCTGGTGGTCTTTGGCAACAGATTGTAGTTCTGGAATATGAAACCTATTTTTCTGTTGCGCAGCACGGCTCGTTGTGGTCTTGACATTGTTCTCACCGATACCCCGTCGAGCAGATATTCACCGCTTGATGGAGTATCGAGGCATCCGAGCTGGTTTAGCAATGTAGACTTTCCGGAGCCCGACTTACCCATGATGGTTACGAATTCACCCTCGTATATCTTGAAAGAGACGCCCCTCAAGGCATGTACCATCTCATCGCCTACAAGAAACTCTCTTTTAACGTTCTGTAATTCTATAACGACTTTTTTACTGTCCATATTGTTCTGATTCATGAATTTATTCAAGTTCCAAGCACGTTTTTATCCCAAATCGGTCATTAGGCTTGCTTGGATTTTGTTATTTTAGAAGAGTGGGTTTTGTTTGGCTTTTAATGAGTAATAGCGAGCTATTGCGAATTAAAAACAAGCAA
>ERZ791573.189-NODE-189-length-41788-cov-19.850119_pt1 | contig 41788 bp, 37 predicted proteins | sample MGYA00509971_ERZ791573 | MGnify/ENA primary metagenome ERZ791573 (study PRJEB30046, sample SAMN00791921) | human gut metagenome | study: EMG produced TPA metagenomics assembly of the A metagenome-wide association study of gut microbiota in type 2...
AGAGTGAAGAGTGAAGAGTGAAGAGTGAAGAGTGAAGAGTGAAGAATTCAATAGCTAAGGCTGCATGAAAGCCCTGCATACGAATTCTTCACTCTTCACTCTTCACTCTCCATATTCACTCTTCACTCTCCATCTTCACTCTTCACTTAAATGCGCTTAAACTCCCCGTATATTCTGTCAGCGATTTCCTTAAACTCCAATGGTTGGAGCTTAAGCTTGGGGTTAGAGAACAGCATATCCTTCTCGCTCTGCATAGGGATGAGATGAATGTGCGCATGAGGCACCTCAAGTCCGAGCACAGCCTGACCTACCTTTTTGCAAGGGAAAACACGCTTTATTGCCACCGCCACCTTCTTGGCAAACACCTGGAAAGCAGCAATCTCATCATCTTCCATATCGAAGATGTAGTCGACCTCACGACGCGGAATGACCAACGTGTGACCTTTTACCAAAGGGTTGATGTCGAGAAAAGCATAAAACTGTTCGTCCTCGGCACACTTGAAGCTGGGTAGCTCACCAGCAACAATTCTTGAAAAGAGATCCATATTATCTTATTTTTTAAAGTGTTTAAACGCTTGGTTGGGGCAAAACGCTTATGAAGCTGAAAGCTTGTTAAAGCAAGAAGCTTATAAAGCAAGAAGCCTATAAAGCAAGGAGCTTATTCGAGCGAGATCTTATCGATGCGCAGCTTTATGGTGCCGCGAGGAATCTTGATCTCCACTACATCGCCCACCTTCTTGTTGAGCAGACCCTTAGCGATGGGGGTGGTGATAGATATCTTTCCCTCACGCAGGTTTGCCTCGCTCTCGCTCACGATGGTGTAGGACATCTTGGCGTTGTTTGCCATGTTGGTCATCTCCACCTTCGACATGATCTGCACGCTGTCTGTGCTCAGACGCGAAATGTCCACGATCTTTGCCTCAGCGATGGCAAGCTTCATCTTGTTTATTTTGTCCTCCAAGTGGGCCTGTGCCTCCTTGGCGGCATCATACTCTGAGTTCTCACTCAAATCACCTTTATCACGGGCCTCAGCGATAGCGGCCGATGCCTTGGGACGCTCAATTGTTTCGAGCTGTTTCAGTTCGGCTACGATCTTATCGTAACCTTCTTGTGACATGTAAGCCATAATGAAATTTTATTAATTTTGTTTTCTTGTGGGACAAAAAAATAAAGAATTCCGACACTTTGTCTTTCTGTCGGAATTCCATATTCTCGTTTTATCCCACGATGATTAAATATGTAATTGAATACGTTATCTTTTTTCTTGGTTTTTGCAAAGTTAGGCAATTATTTCGATATAAGCAAATTAAAATCGCAACATTTGCCTTTTATTTTCAACAAATAACATTTAGTGACGCTAAAAAAGCAACTTGGTACGATTTGAGAGAAATATGTATCATATAAAGATGGTATCTGCTTTATCTTTTTGGCTCTTTTCCTCCCTCTCATCGGTCGTGTAGCCCGCTACACTCCCTCTTCGAGTGTGAAAAACAGCTCAAAAAATATAAAGCTCAAATCATACCAATTTATTTTTTTACCGTCACTTAGAGACTGCTCAACCCCTCAATATTCGATATATGGCGCGAGTCGCTCAATGTCATGCTTCGTAAAATCTTTAAGCAACGCGAGTTGCGACAAGCTGGTGATGGGACCTTGAAGGCGGCGATAGTCGACAATGTCGCGTGCCTGGTAATAGTTGAGATAGGGATGCTTGCGCAGCTGAGAGAGCGTGAGCTTGTTGATGTGCAGCTTGCGTATGGCCTTAGGGTCGACGGTGAGGTAAGGTATGGCCTCATCGGGCATGCCCTCAATCTCGCGCAACTGTTGCACGCTGCTGAACCCTCCGAGCTTCTCACGATAAGCCACTATGCGGCGGGCATAATAGCTGCCGATGCCTGGCACACGCTTCAAGGCGGTGGTGTCGGCGGTGTTGACGGCGAGGTGTTGCGAGGGTCGCAGTTTTGTGGGATATTTGACCGTGTCGCGGGCCACGGCATGACCGTTATGACCAGCAGACGAACCTGCCGACGGACCAGCCGAACCTGCCGACGAGCCATACGCCGAACGGCGCGAGTCGACAAAACGTGCGGCGGGCTGATAGTCGCGCCCTATGCGTATGTAAGGCTCCAGCTCACGATACTGCTTCAGCGTGAGGCCATAGACACGGGCAAAGTCGGCGGGCTCACTAAACACGCCACCCTTGGCTCTGTACCTGTAGATGCTTCTCACCTGCCATGGCTTCAGACCGAGGCGCAGCAGTTGGGTGCTGTCAGCGGTGTTGGGGTCAAAAGCGAAGCGCTCTGCCATAGCCGATCCTGCGCCTTCATCGTAACGCCATTGCGAACCGTCACCTGATCCGGAAGCGCCAAAGGCACGAGTGGCGGAGTCGGACGCTACGGTCTGTTTCTTTGCCGTAGAGTCTGAACGTGACGTGCCGCAATAGCTCAACACGGTGACCGTGACGAGAGCAAACACGCCGAGCAAGATGCAGAAGAGCAACGTGCGGCGGTCAGAACGTTGGAGGTAGAACAACTGGCGAAACATTATGAGTTTTGAGTTTTGAATTTTGAATTGTTGCGGCTGCGCCGCAATTTTGAATTATTTATTTTTGAATTATTTATTTTTGAATTTTGATTTTTCTTTTTGTCTTTCTCTTTTCTATTTTTGTTTTTTGGATTAAATTATTCCGAACTGGTGAAGGAAAATTATAACGATGCACACGGGGCATATAAACCTCACGCAGAAGAGGAAGATGCCGTAGAACGTGGAGCGCAGCGTGCCGTGGTTGGTGAACTCGTCATGAACGACCTTACGAGGGGCGAACCATCCGATAAAGAGGCAGGCGAGCATGGCACCAACGGGCATGAGCATCTGACCCGTCACATAGTCGCACCAGTCGAGAAACGACTTGCCAGCGAACGAGAGCCAGTCGACAGCACCACACGACAACGTACAAAGCACGCCAATGACGGCGCACACACCCGTCTGTATCCACGCCCCACTCTTGCGTGTGATGTGCAGCTCCTCATAGAGCAGCGAGGTGCCAATCTCATGCATGGAGATGGTCGACGTGAGAGACGCCAAAGCCAGGAGAGCATAGAATAGCAGCGACATGACGTAACCCACGACGGGCATGGAGGCGAACGCCTGGTTAAACACGTTGGGCAGGGTTATGAACACGAGCGAGGGGCCGCTGTCAGGACTAACGCCCACGGAGAAGGCGGCGGGGAAAATCATCAGTCCGGCAAGGATGGCGATGAAGGTGTCGATAACGGCTATCTGCACGGCCGACTTTGCCAGATTGGTCTGACGGCTGAAATAAGAGGCGTAGGTGCAGAGGCATGAGGTGCCGAGCGAGAGCGAGAAGAAAGCCTGACCGAGAGCGTCGAGCAGGGTGTCCTTGTTGATCTTACTGAAGTCGGGATGAAACAGGAACTTTATGCCCGCATCGGCGCCGGGCAGCAGACAAGAAGCCACCGCGATGACGATGAGCAACACGAAGAGCGTGGGCATGAGCAGGTTCGACACCTTCTCTATGCCGTTGCGCACACCATGCACCACCACCGAGTGGGTGAGCAGCAGGAACGCCAAGGTGCAGATGACGGGCTTCACGGGATTGGTGCTGAACTCCTGGAAATAGGTCATCACATATTGCTCGTCGCCCATCAGCTGTCCTGCTATCGAGGCATACAGATATTGCAGGCACCATCCCGCCACCACGGCATAGAAGCCAAGAATTATGGTTGATGTGAGCATGCCCATGGCACCCACTATCCACCACGCCTTGCCGCCAGACAGTTTGAAATAGGCGCGTGCCGCGTTGGAGCCGCCATGACGGCCAACAACAAACTCGCAGATCATGCCGGGAATGCCGAGTGCGAAGACGAACAGCACATAGATAAGGATAAAGGCTGCGCCGCCATCCTTGCCCGTAAGGTAAGGAAAGCGCCAGATGTTGCCTAATCCCACAGCCGATCCTGCCGTAGCCAATATCACACCTATCTTTGTTCCAAAACTTCCTCTTTCTATTTTTGTCATATCATTTTCTTCTCAAGGCGCCAGCCTTTTTTGAATTTTGAATTTTGAATTTTGAATTTTGAATTATCGGCTTTCAGCCGATGTTGAGTTTTCGAATTTTGATTTTCCCTTCTCAAGGCGTCAGCCTTTTTTTACCTTTTTACCTTTTTACCTTTAAAAGGGCTATAGGATTTTTCACTTTTCGTTTTTCACTTTTCCCTTAACTCGGCGTCAGCCTTTTTTACCTTTTTACCTTTTTACCTTTAAAAGTTCCTTTTAAACCGCTCCCATCTGGTGCAAGAAGATCAGGAGGATGCACACCGGGCACACGAACCTCACAAGGAAGAGGAAGATGCCGAAAAGGCTGCGGCTAACCGTTCCCCAGTTGGTAAACTCGTCACGCACAATGTTCTTGGGCACATACCAGCCGATGAAGAGACAGGTGAGGAAGCCGCCAATGGGCAACATGATCTGTCCCGTCACAAAGTCGAACACATCGAAGAGATCCTTTCCACAGATGCTCAACCCAGGCACAGCACCTAACGACAGCGAGCAGAGCGCACCTATAACGCTGCACGACACGGTGACGATGAGTGCTCCCGCCTTACGCGAGATCTTCAGCTCCTCAAAGAAGAAGGCGGTGCTCACCTCATGCAGCGAGATGAGCGAGGTGATGGCGGCCAGCGTGAGCAGGGCATAGAACATCAGCGACACTAGCCATCCCACGACGGGCATGCCTCCAAACGCTGCCTGAAACACGTTGGGCAGGGTTATGAAGATGAGCGAGGGGCCGCTGTCAGGACTGACACCCACGGCAAAGGCAGCAGGGAAGATCATCAGTCCGGCAAGCACAGCTATAAGACTGTCAATAACCGATATCTGCACCGCCGAGCGCACGAGGTTGGTCTGTCGGCTGAAATAAGAGGCGTAGGTGCAGATGCAGCCCATGCCTATGCTCAGCGAGTAGAACGACTGTCCCAAGGCGTTGAGCAACACATCCTTGTTAAGGACGGAGAAGTCGGGGTAGAACAGATACTTCACGCCTTTACCGGCACCAGGCAACAGACACGACGCCGCCACAACCACAAGCAGCAGCACGAAGAGCGTGGGCATGAACATCTTCGATGCCTTCTCTATGCCGCCACGCACACCGTGGATGATGACCATGTGGGTGAGCGCAATGATGGCGACCGTCCACAACACAGGGCTCACAGGCGACTGCGAGAACTCGACAAAATAACGTTGGATATATTGCGGGTCGCCCTTCAGGCTACCTGTCACCGATGCAAGGATATACTGCAAGCACCAGCCCGACACCACAGCATAATAGCCCGTGATGAGGAAGCCCGTGAGCACGCCGAGGTAGCCGACCAGCTTCCATGGCTTGCCTCCCGACAGCATGCTGTAGGCGCGTGCCGTGTTTGAAGCGCCGTGACGACCAATAATGAACTCGCTCACCATGCAGGGAATGCCGAGCAGCAAGACACAGCCTATATATATAAGGATAAAAGAGGCACCGCCGTTCTGGCCCGTCATGTAGGGGAAACGCCACACGTTGCCCAGGCCCACAGCCGATCCTGCCGTTGCGAGAATCACTCCCAGTTTACTTCCAAAATTGGCTCTTTCTTCTTTCATTTTTTAACCTTTTATGTCAAGAAATTTCTTTTACATTTGCAATTTTGCTTTCAAAAATGCAAAATTATAAAAAATATATCTACTTTTGCATCAAAATTAAAAGTAAAAAATGAAAAAATCATTCCAATTGTTTAGATTGTTACGGTTTTACCCTCTTTCATGCCTCTTCATAGCAGCCATCTGGATTGCTTGTTTCATGAACGTTCCCGAGACACCGCTCGACAACGTTGCGTTCATGGACAAGTGGACCCACCTGGTGATGTATGGCTCAACATGCGCCATCATCTTTATCGAGAACAGAAGGCACGACATTAAAAGCAAAGGGCGCGACATTGAAAAACCAGGCCACGACAAGCCCAAGAGCATGCGCCGGCTGCTTTTCTACAGCTGGCTGCTGCCTGTGCTCATGAGCGGTTTGATCGAAATTTTGCAGGCCACCTGCACGGGTGGGCGGCGCAGCGGCGACTGGCTCGACTTTGCCGCCAACACAACAGGTGCCACCATTGGCGTTGTTACCGGTATTCTTCTGGCAAAGTGTCTCGCCACTTGCAGAAGGGGTTAGCGAGCATGTGAGAGTTGTAGAAACGCTTGTCGCCCGTGACCTCAAGGCCAATAAACTCGGGCTTGACATAAGCCTCATCCTCGCTGCCCAGCTCCACCTCAGCCATGACCAGCCCCTCGTTGTCGCCGAAAAACTCGTCCACCTCGAAAGTGTGGTCGCCGCTCTTCACCAGCCAGCGGCACTTGTCGATAAAGCCACCGCGGCACAGCTTCAAGAGGTTGTCGGCCTCGTCGAGCGTTATCTCCTTCTCAAACTCGTAGCGGGTCATCCCCCCGTTCACGGAACGTGCCTTTATCGTGAGATAGGCCTTGTCGTCGCGCACCCTTATGCGCACGGTTGCTCCGTCGGCAGGAATGTAACCCTGCTTTATTCTGCTACTTGAAAAGGCGGCACGTTTGTACGCACCGCCTTTCTTAACCAAAAATTTGCGTTCTATCTCAAGTCCACTCATCTTTGTTTTATTAGATGAAAGATATGTAAGCGGCATAAATGATTGCAAGAACAATCAAACCGATGAAAATCCATTTCACGACATTCTTTCCTTCTTCTTCCTGTTTTGCCTCGCGACGTGCGCGGTTCATTTTACTTTTCTGGCTCATAGCATTAATGGTTTAGTAAATTTATAATCAATTATTTTCGTCATCGTTAACAGGGAACTCCATGAGGTAGGCCTTGATAAACTCGTCTATCTTGCCGTCCATCACGCCATCCACATCGGTGGTCTGATAGTTTGTGCGGTGGTCCTTGACACGACGGTCGTCGAACACATAGCTTCTTATCTGGCTACCCCACTCGATCTTCTTCTTTCCTGCCTCAATCTTGGCCTGTGCCTCCAGACGTTTCTTCATGGCGCGGTCGTAGAGCTGACTCTTGAGCAAGAGCATGGCCTTGGCACGGTTCTTGGGCTGGTCACGCGTCTCGGTGTTCTCGATAAGAATCTCTTCTTCCTCGCCCGTGTCGGGGTCGGTGTACCAATAGCGCAGACGCACGCCCGACTCTACCTTGTTCACGTTCTGTCCACCGGCACCGCCAGAGCGGAAGGTGTCCCATGACAGCTTGGCGGGGTCCACAAACACCTCTATGGTGTCGTCGACAAGAGGCGTCACGAACACGCTGGCGAAGCTCGTCATGCGCTTGCCCTGTGCGTTGAAAGGCGACACGCGAACCAGACGGTGCACGCCGTTCTCGCTCTTCAAGAAGCCGTAGGCATATTCGCCGCCTTCAATCTCCATCGTCACGCTCTTTATGCCTGCCTCATCGCCTTCCTGAAGGTTACTGATCGTCACCTTGTGGCCGTGTGCCTCACACCAGCGCATGTACATGCGCATGAGCATCGACGCCCAGTCTTGGCTCTCGGTGCCGCCGGCACCCGAGTTGATCTTCATCACACAGTCCATCGGGTCCTCCTTCTGGCGCAGCATGTTCATAAGTTCCAGGTTCTCAATGGCTTTGATGGCGTTGGCATAGTCGGCGTCGACCTCTTCCTCTGTCACAAGCTCATCTTTATAGAAGTCGAAGGCGAGCTGAAGCTCATCGACCTTCTGTTTCACGTCTTTATATCCTAAGATCCATTTCTCTATGCCCTTCACCTTCTTCATCTGTGCCTGGGCGCGGTCCACATCCTCCCAGAAGTCGGGAGCCTGTGTGCGGAGCTGCTCTTCTTCAAACTCCACCTGTTTCTGGTCTATGTTGAGGTAGTGGTGCAGAGCCTCAGCACGCTCCACTACGTCTTTTAACTGATCAGCGGTTATCATTTTTGAATTTTGATTTTTGAATTTTGAATTTTGAATTGTTGCGGCTGTGCCGCAATTTTGAATTTTGATTTTTGAATTTTGATTTTTGACATGTTTTTTTTACCTTGGTTTTTTGACCTTGTTTTTTTTACCTTGGTTTTTACCTTGGTTTTTTACCTTGTTTTTTTACCTTGGCTTTTTGACCTTGGTTTTTCTCTTATGAATCATCAATTCAAAAATCAACAATTCATAATCGGCAAAGCCGATAATTCAAAATTCAAAACTCAAAATTCAAAATTGCGCAGCGCAATTATTCATACATCTTGTCAATCTCCTCCTTGTAGTTTTTATAGATGACCGGACGTCTTATCTTCAACGTGTTGGTCAGCTCACCGTTCTCCATAGAGAAGTGGTGAGGCACAAGGGTGAAGCGCTTGACCTGCTCATAAGGCGCGAGTTGCTGCTGCAATGTCGTTATGCGTTCCATGAGAAAATCGTAGATGCGACGGTTGGCGCACAGGTCCTCACGGGTCTCAAACTTGATGTTGTTCTTACGCGCAAATTCCTCAATGAGGCGGAACTCGGGCACGATGAGAGCCGACACAAACTTACGGTCGTCGGCAATGACTGCCACCTGGTCTATATATTTGTCCACGAGCAGCAACGACTCTACTTGCTGCGGAGCAATATACTTGCCGTTGGAGGTCTTGAACAGGTCTTTTATGCGCTCGGTGAGGAACAGCTCGCCGTTCTTCAGGTAGCCAGCGTCGCCTGTGCGGAAATAGCCATCCTCGGTAAACGCCTGTGCGTTGGCCTCGGGACGGTTATAATAGCCCTTCGTGATGGTCGGACCCTTAAGCAGCACCTCGCCCTCTTCAGAGATCTTAAGGTCGATGCCGCTCACAGGATAGCCCACAGAACCAATGGTGTAAGCCTCGCCCTTGTGGTCACAGCTCACGGTGGCCAAGCTCTCTGTCAAGCCGTAGCCCACAACCATCTCTATGCCCACCGAGTGGACAAACTCTTCTATCTCGGGCGACACGCGTGAGCCTGCCGTGGGGAAGATGTTGGGCTTGACCAAGCCAATCTGCTTGCGCACAAGGCTGAGCACCATCTTGTCCATGAGCTTATACTCGAGAGCGAGCGTGAGGGGCGGACGCTTGCCGCGGCTGCGATATTCGATGTTATATTTGCGTCCCACAGCCAGCGCACGGTCAAACAGCTTACGCTGCACGCCCGTGGTGCGGTCCATCTTGTCCATGACAGCCTGATACACCTTCTCCCAGAATCGTGGCACCGAGCACATGCAGGTAGGGTGCGTCTCGCGCATGTTCTTCTGTATGTCGTGAGGGTTGGTGTTGACGATGAGGTGGCATCCCTCGCTTATGCACAGGTAAGCCCATCCACGCTCAAAGATGTGGGTGAAAGGCAGAAAGTCTATTACGCGGTCTTCCTCAGAGACGGGCACCACCTCGTCGTTGGCCTTCAGGGCGGCGTGATACTGACCATAGGTCAGCATGACACCCTTGCTGTCGCCCGTTGTGCCGCTGGTGTAGAGAATGTTGCACAAGTCGTCGAAGCTTGCCTGTGCCCACAGCTGCTCCAGCTCCGGCTGACGCGGCAGCTTCTCGCCGAGCTTCAAGAACTCTTCGAACGAGAGGGCATGGGGGTCGTGGGTGCTCACGCGGATGGAGCAATCAAAATAGATTATGCGCTCAAGCGACGGACACAAAGCGAAGATGCGGTGTGCCTTGTCATACTGCTCCTGCTCGCCCACGAAGATAAACTTTACTTGGGCATCGTTAATCATATATTGGATCTGCTGCTCGCTACTGGTGGCATAGAAAGGTATCGACACCGCACGCACGCCGTAAGCGCCGAAGTCGGTGTAGAGATACTGTATGCAATTTTGCGAGAACACGGCGATCTTCTCCTGTGGTTTGAGGCCGAGGTTAAGAAAGGCGTTGCTCACCTGCTTAACTCTAAGCGAGAACTGGTTCCATGAGACCGTCTTCCACACCTCACTGCCAAAGTGCTGAAAAGAGATGGCCTCGCGGGCGCCGTATTTCTTTGCCTGCTCGTGAATGAGTATGGAAAGATGACATCTTGTCTGCATAATGATAGGATTTTATAATTTATGCAAAGGTAACGCAATTTAAAGACAACACAAAATAAATTGCCGTTTAATTTTTTTTACAAATTAACAAAATAGCGTTCAGAACGGGCGCTAACGCTCTAACAGCCGCAGATAGAGGCCGATGGCGTGTTCTATCTCGCTCACCTTTATATATTCGTCGGCCGAATGGGAACGTGCCGACTGGCCGGGGCCGAGCTTAAGCGACGCAAACGGCATGAGGGCCTGGTCGCTGAGCGTGGGCGACCCAAAGGGCTGAAGGCCAAGCGCCACGCAACGCTCCACCAACGGGTGGTTGAGGTCTATGCGTGAGGAGTGGAGACGGAAGGAGCGGGCGCGACACTCGCTCTTGCAGTGGCTGCTGATGATGTCGAACACCTCCTCGTTGGTGTAAAGCTCATTGGTGCGCACGTCGACGACAATCTTACACTCGTCGGGCACCACGTTGTGCTGCGTGCCGGCGTTGACGACCGTGGCTTGCATCTTGGTGGGGCCAAGAAACTGGCTCACGCGGTCGAAGCGGTGGAAGCGGATCCAGCATAGGTCGTCCAGCGCCTCGTAGATGGCGTTCACGCCCTCGTTGCGCGCGGCGTGTCCGCTCTTGCCGTGGGCTGTGATATCGACAACCATCAGTCCCTTCTCCGCCACAGCGGGCTGCATGCCGGTGGGTTCACCCACAATGGCCACATCGACATGCGGCAACAGGGGCAACGCCCTGCTTATGCCGTCCTTGCCCGACACCTCTTCCTCTGCCGATGCCAGATAGACGAGGTTGTAAGGACACCGTTCGCTGGCCGACAGCTCGCGGAAGACCTGAAGGAGCGACACCAGTCCGCCGCCACAGTCGTTGCTGCCCAGACCGTAGAGCGTGCCGTCTTCGAGCGACGGCTCATAGGGGTTGCGCGTGTAGCTCGCCACAGGCTTCACGGTATCAATGTGGGCGTTGAGGAGCAACGTGGGACGGTCCTCACGCTGGCATTGACCAATGGCCCACACGTTGTTGGCCTCGCGGTGGGGCGTGAAGCCGCAGCGGGTGAGCTCTTCTTCCATGATGTCGGCGGCGCGGCGCTCGTCGCGGCTCACCGAGGGGGTGGCAATGAGATGCGAGAGCAGACTGACGGCCTCGCCGGTGTATTGTTGTGCTGTCATAGAATTCGATTTTTTCTGTTTTTTCTATTCTCCTACAAAATTAATATTATTTTTTCAGTCGTTGTATATCTGTCCACTGAAAAAGTTGTAACTTTGCACCCGATTTAAGGATAACACGCCTTGCTAACAGCAAGAAAAGGACCAAGACAGCACGCCATAAGACAACAAACGCCAAGCACAACGGGCTAAAGGCCATGTTGCTGTCTGCCCTGTGAAACACTTCAACAAAAACAGTTTTTTTTAATATCTAAAATGGAAAATACGGAAAAGATGCCTCTCCGCAGCTGGCTTCCCGTTGTGGGACTGGCATGCACCGCCTTCGTGTTCAACACATCCGAGTTTATACCCATCGGTCTGCTCACCGACATAGGAGCCGACTTCAACATGTCGACCGCCGCAACCGGCATGCTCATCTCCATCTACGCATGGGTGGTCATGACCATGTCGCTACCGCTCATGATCCTGGCATCGCGCATGGAGATGCGCCGACTGATGCTCACGCTCATCGCCACGTTCGCCATCTTCCAGTTTATGTCGTCTGTCTCGACAAGCTTCTACATGCTCCTTGCAGCGCGTATAGGCGTGGCGTTCGCCCACTCGGTGTTCTGGAGCATCGTCTCGCCCATGGCTGCCCGCATTGTGAGCGAACGCCACCGCCCCTTAGCCATCAGCATAGTGTGCTCGGGAGCATCCATAGCCATGGTGTTCGGCATGCCCATAGGCCGCATGATTGGTCTGATGCTGGGCTGGCGCATGACATTCCTCACCATAGGCATCGTGGCGGTCGCCACCTTTATTTATATGTTCCTCACCTTGCCCGTGGTGCCTTCACGCGGCAAGTTCTCTGTCAAGAAGCTGCCCGTGCTGTTCAAGAACAAACCACTGATGGGCATCTTCATCCTCACCATCTTCTTAGCCACGTCCTATTATACCTGCTACAGCTACATCGAGCCGTTCATGAAGCAGATCACGGGCATGAGCGACTCGCTCGTCACCGCCTCGCTCATGGTGTTTGGCTCATCGGGCATCGCGGGAAGCTTCGCCTTCTCCAAGTTCTACAACGGCCACCGCTTCTCGTTCCTGACCATCCTCCTGGCCATCATTGCAGCATGTATATTCCTCGTGTTGCCTGCCGCCTTCAGCATAGAAGTGACCTTTGCGGTGCTTGCTCTGTGGGGATTTGCAGGCACGGCGTTCAACGTGGCGATGCAGGACGAGATCATAAAAATTGCGCCGCAAGACGGCACGGCCGTGGCGATGAGCATCTTCTCCGGCATCTTCAATTTCGGCATCGGCACAGGTGCCTTCATCGGCGGTCTCGTCTGCACCAACCTCTCGCTCAGCTATGTGGGCATCGTCGGCGGCTTCATTGCCCTCGGCACCCTCGCCTACTGGCTACTGAAGCTCAAGGGCTACATGAAAGTGTTTTACAGCAGCAGAGGGTGATGGTCACCTCCCTGTCTTTTGAGGCACCTCCCTGTCTCTTGTGTCACCCTTCAACCTCCTGTTTTGTCAAAGCCGACAGATGTAGCGTATGGTCGCAATAATCGACGACAGCCATGCGGTGCGTTATGAAGATCACGGTCTTGCTGTGGTCCGACAGGATGTTCTGAAGGAGCTGGCGCTCGGTGTCAGGATCAAGGGCAGAGGTGGCCTCATCGAAGAGCATGACCTGACGGTTGCGCAAGAGCGCACGGGCAATGGCTATGCGCTGCGCCTGACCCTCACTCAGTCCGCCGCCCTGCTCGCTGCACAGCGTGTCCAGGCCCTGGGGCAGGTCAAGCACGAAGCTGGCACAGCTTTTCAGCAAGGCATCACGCATGTCGTCATCGGTGGCTGTGGGGTTACCAAGCAACAGGTTGTCGCGTATGGAGCCACTCATGAGCGTGTTGCCTTGAGGCACATAAACGAAGTTGCAACGAAGCAAGGGCGACAAGACACGCTCCTCGTGGTCGTTATAAAGGGTCACAGTGCCGTGCTGAGGGCGCAAGAGGGCGAGAAGCAGACGTATGAGGGTGGTCTTGCCGGCACCCGTCTCGCCGAGGATGGCTGTGCAGGTGGCGGGAGAGAAATTGAACGACAGGTTGTCGAGCACCTTGCGGCCGTCGTCGCCATAGGCATAGGACACGTTGCTCAGACGCACGCCACACGGACTGTCCATGCGCACAGGCGTGCCCTGCTCCTCAAGCGGGTCTTCCTCAAGCTCCATCAGTCGCTCGGCAGCGGTGAACACGCCCACAAAGGCGGGCACCAGTTTGGTCAGGCTACGCGCCGGACTCTGTATCTTGTTGACCAACTGCAAGAAAGCGGTCATGCCGCCAAAGGAGAGCGAGCCTGCCGACATGCGCACGGCAGCCCAAAGAAACGCCACGAGGTAGCCAAGAGCGAAGCCGAAGTTGAGGATGAGGTTTGAGAACAGGGAGAACACGGTGCGACGCACAACCTTGCGGCGCAGCTGCCCCTGCGTGTTTTCAAGACGCTCCACCATCATGGCGTCGCTCTCAAGGGTTTTTATGAGCATGCGGTGCTGCACAGTTTCCTGAAGAACACTCTGCACCTCGCTGTCAGAGTTGCGCACGTCGCGCGTGAGCTGTCTCATGCGACGCACATAGATCTTGCTAAACGCCACGAACACGGGTATGATGGCAACGATGATGAGCGCCAACACATGATCCATGCTGAACAGATAGACGAACGCGCCTATGAAGAGGGCAAGGACGGACAGGGTGCTGGGTATGGTCTCGGTGAGGAAGTTGACAACCGTGCTCACATCGGTCTCAAGACGGTTCAGGATATCGCCCGAGTGGCGGCGCTCCTGCCCTGCCCACTCTGAGCGCAGCAGCCGGTCGAGCATCTGCTGCTGCATGCGGTTCTGCGCCTTGATGCCGAGGATGTTACGCACCCACACAGCACTGATGTTCTCGGCAAACGACGCGAGGATGAGGGCTGCCATGATACCAACAGCCCAGTAGATGTTTCCAGGGACGGTGCCTGCTGCCACATCGATGGCGTGCTTCACAGCCCACACCTGTGTCAGACTGATGCCCACGTCGAAAAGGCCAATGGAGGCGTTGAGCACGGCTTGCACATAGTTGCCGCGCCAAGCACGCAACAGCCACCTTAATATATTGGTGGCGGAATAGCGTGTGGATGGTATGTTGAATAGTTTTTTTAGCATATTAAAGAAAGCCCGTATGCCGCGCGAAGCGGGGCTCACCCTAAAGCCCCACCCCCGCGCCACCTAACGGTGGCTCACCCCTCCCCTTATGGAGGGGAGTGAATGGCTGTGGTTATTGAAAGCCCCACCCCCGCGCCGCTTCGCGGCTAACCCCTCCCCGTAGGAGAGGGGAGTGAATGGCCAGGACTATTGAATTCTTCACTCGTCGTTCTTCACTCGTCCCTTCCAAAGGCGTCAGCCTTTTTTTACCTTTTTACTTTTTTACCTTTTTACCTTTAAATCTCTCTGGTCCACTCCCCACATCATCTTCTCTCGGAGCGAAGCGAAATAGCGGTGGCCGTTGCGCTTCACTATGCGCACGGGGAAAGGAGCCTTGCGAATGGTCACGGAGGTGCTCTCGATGAGCGTCTCGCTGCGACCGTCGATGGCGATCAGGAAATTGTGGGAACGCGACTCTACGTTGAGCGTCACCTCACAATCGTCGCTGATAACGATGGGGCGGATGTTAAGGCTGTGTGGCGCAACGGGCGTGAGACAGAGCGAGCCTGTCTGCGGCACGATGATGGGACCACCGTTGGAAAGCGAATAGGCGGTGGAACCTGTGGGCGTGGCCACGATGAGTCCGTCGGCCTGGTAGGTGATGAGATATTCGCCATCCACACTGGTGCGTATGCTTATCATCGAGGCGTTGTCGCGCTTGAGCACAGCAATGTCGTTGAGGGCGTAAGGACAGCCTACGATAAGCTCTCCCTCGGTCTGAACCATTATGGCGGCGTGGTTGTCGATGACATAATGGCCTTTGTACACGGCATCGAGAGCCTCGATGACCTCTGACGGCATGACATCGGCCAAGAAGCCCAAACGTCCCATGTTGATACCTATGATGGGCGTCTGCTTCGGTCCCACACGGGTGGCTGCCTTGAGGAACGTGCCGTCGCCGCCCATGGAGATGACGTAATCGACATCGAAGTTGTTGCCGTCGAACACCCCACTAACCTTTGTGTCTATGCGGTGCTCAAGCTGAAGAAATTCGTAGAAAGGACGGTCGATGTAAATCTCCGCCCCACGCTGCTCAAGAAATGAGAGTATGGTGAGAATGGCCGTCGACTTCTTAGGCTGATATTCGTTGCCAAAGATGGCGAACCGTAGGGTCTTGCTGTTGGTGCTCATATTAGCTATTGGTGCTCATATTATATAATGTGTAGATGTTGAAATGTGAGTTTCTAGAAAAAACTGACGTTTCTGCAAAGCGGATGTCTGTATGCTCGAAAGATAATGACAGCTTTTGCGGTGCTAAGTTACAAAAATATCGGCAAATTGACAAAAAATAAATACATTAGGCTTATAAAAGCTCACTTTCTATCTATTATTGATGCTTGCTGGCGACAGGCGATTTTATCGGCAAGAAGCTTAGTTTATTATTATTTAATATTGTGATAATAAGAAAGAAAATTATTTGTAAATTTTACAACTTTTATTTTGTCAATTAAAATAAATACATTATCTTTGCAAAAGAAAAAGAAAACGACAACAACATTCTAAAAACATAACATTATGGAAAAGAAAGAACTGAAAGGAACAAAGACCGAGCGTAACCTCATGGAGGCATTTGCCGGTGAGTCGCAGGCACGCAACAAGTATACATACTTCGCATCGAAAGCCAAGAAAGATGGCTATGAGCAGATCGCTGCCCTCTTCGAGGAGACGGCACAGAACGAGAAGGAGCACGCCAAGATGTGGTTCAAGCTGCTTGAGGGTGGCGCAATAAAGGACACCATGTCGAACCTGAAGGCTGCTGCCGAGGGCGAGAACTATGAGTGGACCGACATGTACGACCGCATGGCACAGGAGGCTGACGAAGAGGGCTTCCCGGAGATTGCTGCCGCAATGCGCGGTGTGGCTGCCATTGAGAAGCACCACGAGGAGCGCTACCGCCGTCTGCTGAAGAACATAGAGGAAGGCATCGTGTTCTCACGCGAGGGCGACACCATCTGGCAGTGCCGCAACTGCGGACATATCGTGGTGGGCAAGAAGGCTCCCGAGGTATGCCCCGTATGCAAGCATCCGCAGAGCTATTTCGAGATCAAGGCTGAAAACTATTAAGCCTCACATCTACGCATAATGCAAAACGCTACCCGTCAGTCACCTGCTGACAGGTAGCGTTTTTGTTAGTTATACTTGTTTGCCGCCACAAAAGCGTTAAGAAAGAGATAAAACGGGGGCGAGAGGTTAAAATAACATAAAGTGGAGTAACAAAAGCGCAATGCCTTGCGTCTAATAAGTATCTTTGCACAAGAAATTGATTAAAAACTTACTGTAAAAGAAAGAAAACCATTGGGTTAAACCAAGACGACGACAACAACAAATGTTCTTTTAGGAGAATATCAAGAAAGAGAATTATTGCTTTAACAGGATTCTAACTTTAAAGGATTCTAACTTTTGAAAAGAGAATTTTTACAAAAAGAGGATTTTTATAAAAAGAGGATTCTGAAAAGCGACAAGAAACAACAGAAATATAAACAAAAACCGATAAAGTTATGAAGAAGAATTTATTAGTGTTTTCTATGTTTGCCGGACTGCTGCTCTTCGCAAGCTGCGCCAGCAAGAAAGACCTTCAGAACTGTCAGCTCGAGAACAAGGAGCTGCAGAAGAACAACGAGAACGTGAAAGACCAGCTCTCAGAGGCACGCCAGCAGCTCGCTGCTGCCAACGCACGCGTGACGTCACTCAACGACCAGCTCGCACAGCAGAAGAAAGATTATGCCGCTCTGCAGCAGTCGCTCGACAAGAGCCTCACCAACGCCGGCTCCAACAACATCAACATCTCAAAGCTTGTTGACCAGATTAACGAGTCGAACCAGTATATCCGTCACCTGGTAGAGGTGAAATCGAAGAGCGACTCGCTGAACATGGTGCTCACCAACAACCTCACACGCTCTCTCAGCAAGGAGGAGATGAAGGAGGTTGACGTGCAGGTGCTCAAGGGTGTGGTTTACATCTCGCTCGCCGACAACATGCTCTACAAGAGTGGTAGCTACGAGATCAACGACCGTGCTGCCGAGACGCTGAGCAAGATCGCCAAGATCATCAAAGACTACAGCGACTACGAGGTGCTCATTGAGGGCAACACCGACAATGTGCCTGTGAACAGCAGCGCCGCATCGATGAAGAACATCCGTAACAACTGGGACCTCTCTGCTCTTCGCGCATCGAGCGTTGTGCAGGCTCTGCAAAACCAGTATGGTGTTGACCCGAAGCGTCTGACAGCTGGTGGACGTGGCGAGTATAACCCCATCACATCTAACGACACAGCCGTGGGCAAGCAGCGCAACCGCCGCACTCAGATCATCATCACCCCGAAGCTCGACCAGTTTATGGACCTCATCGACAAGGCTCCAGAGGAGAGCGCAAAGTAAAGCATTTCTAATAAGCGCTTGATTTTGGACACCTGCTTAACGGCAAACGAAAACTGTTAGCAAACAATCAATAAACGGCAGCCGTGCATACCTTAATATAAAATAGGTATGTACGGCTGCTTTTTGTATCAACATTTTTCCGTAACTTTGCACCATTCAAAAAAATCGTTGCTCCCTAAGGAGGAAAGGGAGAGACAAGGAGGGAACAATAAGGAGGAAAGAAAAAAAAATGAAAGAAAAAAAAATGAAAGGAAAAAGGAGGAAAGCAAAAAGAGGAAACAAAGAAAAAAACATTATATAAAAACCCTACGTTAAAATAGGACAATGGAAAAGAACAAAGATCTAATCTACGGGCCGGAAGACCGGCCACCGTTTCTCGAGTCGGTGTTTGCTGCCTTGCAGCACCTGTTTGCCATTTTTGTGGCCATCATGACGCCACCGCTCATCATCGCATCACAGCTGAACCTCGACATCGAGACAACCAGTTTTCTGGTGTCGATGGCTCTCATCGCATCGGGTGTGAGCACGTTCCTGCAATGTCGGCGCTTCGGACCAGTGGGCACCGGCCTGCTCTGCATCCAGGGCACGAGCTACTCGTTCATTGGCCCCATCATAACAGCGGGCATGGGCGGCCTGGGTGTGGTGTTCGGCTCCTGCATGGCAGCATCGCTGGTGGAGATTTTTGTGGGACGCATACTGAAGTATGCCCGTCGCATAATAACCCCTGTGGTGTCTGGCATCGTCGTGACTCTCATTGGTCTGTGCCTCATCAAGGTTGGCATCTCGGCATGTGGCGGCGGTAACCAGGCCATGGAGGACGGCACGTTCGGCTCGCTGCGTAACCTCGGTCTGGCATCGCTCGTGCTGCTCATCATCATCTTCTTCAACAACAGCAAGAACCGTTACCTGCGCATGAGCTCCATCGTCATTGGCCTTGCCGTGGGTTACATCGTGGCGTGGACAATGGGCATGATCGACTTTAGCGCCGTCAAGAGCTACGGCGGTTTCTACCTGCCCACACCGTTCAAGTTTGGCATCGGCTTCAGCCTGTCGGCTTTCATCTCGCTGAGCATCATCTTCGTGATCACAGCCATAGAGTCGTATGGCGACATCACAGCCAACTCTATGATCTCGGGTGAGCCCGTGGAGGGTGAGAAGTTTATGCAGCGTGCCTCGGGCGGTGTCATCGCCAACGGTGTGTCATCGCTCCTTGCTGCCGCCCTCAACTCGTTCCCCAACAGCATCTTTGCACAGAACAACGGCATGATTCAGCTCACGGGTGTGGCCTCACGTTATGTGGGCTACTTTATCTCTGCCATGCTTGTGTTGCTCGGTGTGTTCCCCGCCATCAGTCTGGTGTTCAGCCTCATGCCGCAGCCTGTGCTTGGCGGTGCCACGCTCCTCATGTTCGGCACGGTGGCAGCCACGGGCATACGCATCATCGCCTCTCAGCAGCTTGGCCGCAAGGAGATTCTCGTTATCGCCATCAGCTTGGCCGGCGGTCTGAGCGTCGAGTTTATGCCTGAGATTCTTAACGGCATGCCCGAAGAGCTCCGTAACATCATGTCATCGGGCATCACCACAGGTGGCGTGCTCGCCATCCTCTCTAATCTGCTTATTAGAGTGAAGAAAGAAGAGTGATATAAGTGAAGAGTGAAGAGTGAAGAATTCAATAGTTATGGTTATAATAAAATTTTGCAAATGAATTCTTCACTCTTCACTCTTCCTTCTTCACTCTTCCTTCTTCCCTCTTCACTTACCTCGCTCTTGTGCAAAAAAAGTATAAAAATTTTGTCAGTTCAATAAAAAGCAGTACCTTCGCATCCGAATTTAAAGCCACATTGGTTTTACATTGATTCATAGGGGCGTAGCCCAGCTGGTTTAGAGCGCTGCAGTCACATTGCAGAGGTCCCCGGTTCGAGCCCGGGCGTCCCTACTCCCTACATCAACAAGAGGAAATATCTGTACGACAAGTATGGATGTTTCCTCTCCTTTTTTATATCCTTTTTATAAAATCTCCAAAGACACAAAAAAAGGAAACACCCACACTTTTGCATGAGCATTTCCTAACATTTTAACTCAAAACGGTCATTACGCCGTTTTATGCAGTATTTTATAACTGCTCCACAAACCACTTATTAATGCCGACCGATTTGGGACAAAAGCGATTCGGGTTAGAAGCGATTTTGGTTAGAAGCGATTTTGGTTAGAAGCGGGTCATCACCTCAAGCACAATCTTGTCGCGCTCAGAGGGTTTGGCAATGGCGCCTGAGCGATAGAAATATTTCTCATAGTTGAGACGTATGTCGCTGATGAAGGGCTTGGCGAAGCTGAAAGTCAGGCCGCCTGTAAGACGCGAGCGCTTGTAGTCGTTGACAATGAGCGAGCCTTCTGCCGACTTCTTTCCATCGAGATAGCGAGAGCCGTCGCTGTGGTCAGACATGTAGTCGTAACGAACGAGAGGGGTCACAAACTTAAGAGCCTTGCTGCCTGTGCGTATGTCGCGACTGATGAAGACATCGAAGGCATGCACATCATGGAAGGCGTTGTTCGAATAATGCTTATACAGATACTCGCCCTCGATATGCCAACCCTGCGCGTGCCAGTAGGCTCCAACGTCATACATCATCACACCCGTGTGGTCGGGGCGAATTTTCTGCATGCTGAGCGTGAGGTTAAAGCCGCGGGGAAAGAACAGCTGAGCCTTGGCAGAGAAATTGACGCTCTTGGTCCAATAGTCTTTCTGGCCGGTCAGTCCGCTACCATTGAACAGTCCCGCCTCAAGCACAACGGGGAAACCAACGTTCATGTTATAAGCCACGGCAGCACCCACGTCGCGCACATTGCCCACCTGCTTGGCTATGAACGAACGGTTAGCGAAATATTGCTGGTGGGGAGAGCGGTGAGCATCGATGGTGAACGGCACACGCATCTGACCTATGGTGAACGCCAACGGTTGAATGGGCTTCAAGCGTGTGTAGGCATCAAGCATCTTTATGCTTCCCTCATCGCAGAGGTCTATCTCTGCCTTGTAACTGATGAACGGTGTCACCTTGCCGTCAACGCTCACACGGGCGTTGCGCACCTCAAAGCGTCCTTCGCCCTCAGAGGTCTGATATTCATATTTGCTACGAAGGGTTCCATGAATGTGTGGCGTGCGATCCACCTCGTCGTCATCTGATGCCGAGGTCGACTGTGCTTTAGCGCCAAGCGACATGAACATAAGTAGAGCAACCGCACAAGAGGCTATTGTTGCTACCGACGAGGTAATGTTGTCTTTTGTTCGTATCATTATTGTTTTTCTTGTTTGTTCCTGTTTGTTTTGTTGCTTGTTTTTTCTGGCTTGATTCTTCTTGCTTGATTCTTCTTGCTTGATTCTTCTTGCTTCTAGGGGCATGAAGCAAGAAAGTTTTTCTGGCTGCAAAATTAGAGGTTTGTTTTTTAGATAATATGTCGCAGTTGTTACAATGTTGTTACATCATTACGTTCCCTACATTCTCTAAAAAAACGAGCAACTTTTTTTTATTTCAATTTTACTTTTTATCTTTGCAAGGGTCTATATTACAGAACGCCACAAGAAAACGGCGTCTGATGAAACAAAGATATATAAGAAAAAGGAAAAAACAGAACAACAAGAATGACGATAGCCGACAACGACATAATAGCAGAAATGAGGAGGCAGCCAGAGCAAGGCTTCAGGCTGCTGATGCGAAAATATCGCGAACCGGTCTATTGGCACATCAGAAGAATGGTCGTGACACACGCCGATGCACAAGATGCTGCTCAAGAAACGTTTGTGAGGATATTCAAAAGCATGGACAGCTACCGCGGCAACACATCGTTTGCAGCATGGATATATCGCATTGCCACAAACGAGGCCCTACGCCTCATCAGCAAACGTCACGACAACGTAAGCATGGAGCGGGAAGGCACAAACATCTTGGATCAGCTGCCCGCCGACAATTACATCAACATTGCCGACACCGAAGCGGTGAACATGCAACGAGCCATCCTCGCGCTGCCACCTAAGCAACAGGTGGTGTTTAACATGAGGTTCTATGACGAGATGGAATATGGCGACATTGCTGCCGCTACCGACTCATCGGTGGCGGCTGTGAAAATGAACTTTCATCTGGCAAAAGAGAAGGTTAAAAAGGCAATCATCAATTAGACAAGACATTACAATTATGGATGAGAAATTAAACAAGCGTTTGCCCTACAGCGTTCCAGACGGGTTCTTCGACGTTATGGAGGCCAACGTTATGGCAAAGATAAAGGCTGACGCTGAAGCAGGAACAAGCGTTGGGGACGATAAAGCCGATACCCAAATGTGGGACAAGCGATATCGCAAGACAATAAAGCGCACACGCACCATCAGCTTGAGCTTCTTGGCTATGGCAGCATCGCTGCTGCTGCTCTTCACGATATTATCCAAAAACACAAAGACGGCGCAGCAAACCAACGACTTGGAGAGCATTGACAAGGCATTCAGCCAACTGAGCACTGACGACCAGACCTTCCTCATGGAGGTTTATGACGACGACATGTTCTTGGACGATGCTACCGCCATCTATTAAACGTTAAACCCAAATGGGGCTTTAGGCCGTTTGGGGTTAAAAACATTCTAACACACCCGACTTGCGCAAGCCTCTAATATATAAAGGTAGAGGAAAGAGCTCTTCCTCACCAAACAAGAAAAAAATATCAACAGAACAAACATCTCATAAAAACAAGGAAACGATATGAAAACATTAAAAGCAGAATCAATAATAAAGGCAATGATCCTCGCCTTCTTCATGGTCATGGGCACCTGCATGAGCGCAAATGCGCAGCAAATCGACAACGACCAGAACGTGCGACAGCGCATGAGTAGAGAGCAACTGGCAGAGGTGCAAGCCAATCACATTGCAAAGGTCATTGGCTTGGACGAGGCGCTGACAAAGAAATATGTCGCAACCTACTGCGACTACCAAAAGGAGCTATGGAAAATTGGGCCTCGACTGAAGCGTAACTCTAACATGGAGGAACGTTTCAACCGCAGCAGAAAGGTAATTGACATCCGCGAGAAATATTATCATAAATATAAAGAATTCCTCACAGACGAACAGGTTCAGAAAGCCTATAACGAAGAGCGTCGTGTGATGCGTCACATGAAGCAAAACAAAAAAGGCAGCAAGATGAAAGGACGCGCAAAAAGAGGATAAGATACAAACAAAGAGAAGCGTTTTAAATAACTTTATAGAACAAATGTGTATCCGTTAATCATCGTGTGCGTGGTGACACGCGCACAATGATCCCTTATGTTTAACCCAAATCGGTCATTAGGCCTATTTGGGTTAAACGATATCATGGTTCAACAACAGCGCTGACTGCATTATATCAGTCGGCGCTTTCAATTTTCTTCGGTCCGCGCACAACCTCATTGACCTTCAGTCCGCTCTTAATCTCAATGTTCACGCCATCGCTAAGGCCCGTCACCACGCTGCGGCGCTCATACGTTTTGTCCTTGCCGCTGCCATTGGCGACATACACAAAGGTCTTGGTTCCTTCAAACACGATGGCGCTCTCCGGAACTGTGAGCACATGCTTGGCCTCAGCAAGCACAATCTCTGCATTGGCGCTGTAGCCGCTGCGAATGTTGTTCTTTTCTGCCACTTTCACAGCTGCCTTTATCTCAAACTGGTTTGCGCCATTGTTCTCAATAGCCTTGGGGGAGATATACTCGAGGTGAGCCTCAAACTTAAGGTTTTGCAGCGCACCGATGGTTATCTTCATCGGCATGCCTGCCGACACCTGCCCCACTTCCGTCTCGTCAATGTTGCCACGGAAGATGAGGTCGCCCATGTTGGCAACGGTAGCTATGGTTGTGCCGTCATTGAACGTGTTGGAGAGAATCACAGAGTTGCCCACCTTTACGGGGATGTCAAGAATGACGCCTGTGATGGTGCTGCGTATGAGCGTGGAGCTGGCACTGGCGTTGCTGCGCGACACACCATCGCGCACAACCTCAAGGTTATCCTCGGCAGCGGCTTTCTCCTCGCGTGCCTGCTGCATGGTCTGTCTCACCTTGTCATACTCGTCTGCCGACACCAGGCCTTTGTCATAGAGCACCTTCTCGCGCTCATGGTCTGTAAGGGCCTGTTTAAGATTGATTTCAGCAAGACGCAGGCGCGACTGTGCCGAACTGAGCTGCGCCATGTCAGGGATTACCTTTACCTTGGCTATCACCTCACCGGCCTGCACCGTCTGTCCTGCCTCTTTCGTTATCTCCGTAATGATGCCGCTGATCTGCGGTTTGACATTCACCTCGTTTCGCGGTTCAATCTTTCCTGTGAGCACCGTACTCTTGCGCACATCGCCCATGGCAGCCTTAAACTCGTCATACTCAACAGGCTGTGGTTGCGACTTAAACCACAGGAAAACGAATGTGCCGATAAAAACAAGTGCCACGACACAGGCAACAATTATCTTTTTCATATCTATGATGTTTTTTCTTGTTTTGGTTTTCTTGTTATTGTTTTTTTCTTGTTTTGGTTTTCTTCTTATTGTTGTTTCTTGTTGTTGTTTCTTGTTGTTTCTCAATCACTCGTCCCTCATAGCATCAACAGGCTTTATCGACATGGCCCTGAGAGCAGGAGCCAAGCCGGCAAGCACGCCGAGCACACTTATCAGCAGCACAGCAGCCACAGCTATCCAGAAATCGATCTGATAATGAGCGGCAAGATCGGCATTGTTGGTGGTGCCCATCTCTATCATCTGCAAGACAGCCACAGCAAACAGCAAGCCGCTCATGCCAGCCACAAGCGTCAGGATAAGACTTTCGGCTATTATTTGTGAGAGAATTATGCGCGGGGTGGCACCGATGGCACGGCGTATGCCTATCTCTGTTGTGCGCTCACGCACCGTCACCATCATGATGTTGGACACGCCAATGGCTCCAGCCAAGAGCGTGCCTATGCCGACAAGCCAAATCAAGAAATTCACGCCCGAGAACAGGTTGTCGACCATGCCATACAGCACCTCCGTGTTAAACACCGACACACTCTTCTCGTCGGTAGGATCCACGTCATGGGCGCGGGCTATGACGGTGCGTATGCGCGGAGTTATCTTACTCATGACCACACCGGGACGTCCCGTCAAACACATTATGTCGATAGACTGGCCCATGTTATAGGCTGCCTGTACCAAGCTGAGCGGCACCACAACACTCTCGTCTGCCGAGCCGTTGATGTTCATGTTTGTGGAGCTATAGTCAACCCCCACCACGTTATAATAGACCGAATCTATGCGCACGAACGCCCCACAAGGGTTTCCGCCATTGGGGAACAAGGTCTGGTAGACCTTCTTTCCCAAGACGCACACCTTACGGTTTTGGTTGACGTCCATCTGGTTGATGTAACGGCCATAGCGCAAGGCGGGAGGAGCCATCTCAGCATATTCGGGCAAGATGCCTTTAAGGTTACACGAATATTTCTTGTCACCATAGACAGCGTTATGCCCCCATTTAGTGATCATGGGCGACACGACATCAAGCTCTGGCACCTGTTGTCTCAGTCGCTCCACGTCTTGGTAGGTCATCGTCCATTGCCGTCCCTTTCTAAAGCCATGATAAGGCTTGGTGGTGGCGCTTGGGAAGATCACAGCCGAGTTTGTGGCAAAGCCGGCAAACTGCTGTGCCAACGTCTGCTTCAGTCCGTCGCCTCCACCTATCAGCGTCACGAGCATGAACAGCCCCCAGAACACACCGAAGCCCGTAAGCAGCGAGCGGCTCTTGTTGCGCGACAAGGTATCGAGAATTTCGCGAAAGCGATCAATGTCAAAATTTATCATCGTTTCTTTGTTTTTGGGAATGGGGTTATAAGGTCTATAAGCTTCATAAGGTCTACAAGACCCATAAGCCCCAAAGACCATAGCCCCCAACCAGCCTTTTATCATTCAGCCCTCAACGCCTCGATAGGTCTTATCTTGGCGGCTCGTCGTGCGGGAATCAGCCCCGCGAGGGTGCCTGCAACGATCATCACCGCCGTGGCACCGAGACACACGTCCAGCCCCACGGTGGGGTTTACAAACATCGTGGCTTGAAACAAGCCAGAGTCGACAACGGTGTGGCCAATGGTGGCGTCCATGTAAGCGTTGGCAGCAATGCCGCAGAGCATGCCTATATATCCGAAGAACGTTGTAATGACCACGCTCTCCACAATGATGAGCCTCAGAATCGACAGGGGCGAGGCGCCGATGGCTTTTCGAATGCCAAACTCGCGCGTGCGCTCCTTCACCGTTATGAGCATGATGTTGCTCACGCCCACGATGCCCGATAGCAGCGTGAACAGGCCGATAACCCACAGCGCGATGTGCATTATGCGTATGCCGTTGTTCATCTGCAAGGCCTGTGTGAAGCGGTTCCATATCCACACCGCGTTGTCGTCGTCGGGAGCAGCACGGTGGTTGCGGTTCAGCCGAGCGGTATAAGCCTTCTCAAACGCCTCGTTCTGCTCTTCGGTCACAAGTCCGTGAAACGAGAACACAATGTTGTCGGCCTTGTTGCCCTTTCCGTAGATTGTCCTCAACGTTGTGAACGACGTGTAGGCCGCGTTGTCCATGCGGTCTTGTTTCGTTGCATAGATGCCTACGACCTTGAACGCCACTCCTGCTATGTCCACATACTCGCCCACCAGGTCCTTGATGTTGCGTTTCGTCAGCAGCTTGGCGTTGTCCTCGCTCAGCACCAGCGTCTTGCGTCGCTGTTCGATGTCGATGTCGTTGACGAACCGTCCATAGAGCATGTCCTTCTTGTTTATCTCTATGTCATTGGGATAGACGCCTTGCAGCGAGCCCGTCACATAATCGGCCCCATGCGTCATGGTCAGTCCCGTCTGGTCTATCTCCGCCCCCACGTTGTCGACATGCTGTTTAAAGTCGTTGCGTGTTGCGTCTATGTCGCGGTCATCGAGCGTTATGCTCCGCCCGTCCTGTAGACCGTCATAGGGTTTAGAGGTGTAGCCACCACCCACCATCATCGACGTGTCAAGGAAACGTCCCGAGTTGTAGAGCATCGCATTGATCAGTCCGTTGCCAGCTCCGAGCAAGAAGATTATCATGAAGATGCCCCACGCCACAGCAAACCCCGTGAGCGCCGTTCGCAGCTTGTTGCGTCGTGCCGTGGCCCATATTTCGGAAATCAGCTCATAGTTCATATTTTTTAATTGAGAATTTGTAACTAATAAATTCAGAATTTGCAATTAGCGGTTGCCCTGTTGAGCACCAATCTTATTTCATAAACCCGTTCACCCCAAACGGTGATGCGTTATGGTCGAGGTTTTCTTCAATGCGTTCTATGCATCCGTCCTTGATGTGCACAATCTTGTTTGTTTGGTTTGCCACGCCGCTCTCGTGTGTCACCACAACGATAGTTATTCCCTCGTCAGCATTTAGTCTTGTGAGAAGGTTCATTACCTCAACACTGGTTTTCGAGTCGAGAGCGCCCGTAGGCTCATCCGCAAGAATGATGCGCGGCTTGGTAATGAGCGCCCGTGCAATGGCCACACGCTGTTTCTGTCCGCCCGACATCTCGTTGGGATAATGCCCTGCCCAGTCGGCAAGGCCTAAACGGTCAAGATAGTCCATCGCCAACTTGTGACGCTGTCGGCGCGGCACCCCTTGGTAGAAGAGCGGCAGTTCGACGTTCTCCACAGCCGTCTTGAAACTTATGAGGTTGAACGACTGAAAGATGAAGCCAATCATCCTGTTTCGATATTGTGCTGCCCGGGTCTCGCTGAGGTCCTTTATCAGCGTGCCGTCGAGCCAATATTCGCCCGTGTCATAGTTGTCGAGGATGCCAAGGATGTTGAGGAGAGTCGATTTTCCCGAGCCCGACGCGCCCATAATAGACACAAACTCGCCCTCACGAATGTCGAGCGTTATGCCTTTGAGCACATGCAGAGGCTGTGCTCCCATATAAGTTTTGTTTATGTCGCGAAGACGCAGAAGCGCATCATCACCGTTGCCTTGGGCCATATTGTCCATAATTGTTGTCTTTCTTTTTAGAATGTTTAGTAAAAAACAAACGTAGAATGCCTGCCAAACCCTGAGGTTTGAGCCTTCTAACGTTTATAAGACGCTTCAACAAGCTCTTTTGTTGCATGCAAAGGTATTTAAAAATGTGAAAAAAACGCGTGTTTCGAATATATTATGTAATTTTGTAGAAAGTAGAATTTTAAATTCGCAACATGCGAAACATGAATAATTACAAAAACGACAAACATCATGGCAAAAGTATATGAGTTTTTAGCCAACGGCTTCGAGGAAGTGGAAGGCTTGGCACCCGTCGACATTCTGCGTCGCGGCGGTGTAGACATCAAGACAGTGAGCGTAACAGGCAGCGAGTATGTAGAGACCTCTCACGGCATAACCATTAAGGCAGACCTCACGATTGAGAATGCCGATCTCAGCGATGCCGACATGCTTTTGCTCCCCGGCGGTCTGCCAGGAGCGACCAACCTGCGCGACCATGAAGGCGTGTGCGCTGCGCTGAAGGCACAGGCAGCAAAGGGCGGACGCATAGGCGCCATCTGTGCAGCACCCCTTGTGCTCGGCCATCTCGGTCTGCTTGAAGGCCGTTACGCCACCTGCTATCCCGGCTTCGAGAAGTTCATGACAGGTGCCCACTACACCCATGAGCTCTTCACCATCGACGGCAACATCATAACAGGCGAAGGCCCTGCTGCCACCCTGCCCTACAGCTATGAGATCTTGCGCATGTTCAAGGGCGACGACACCGTGGCATCGCTCAAGGAAGGCATGATGTACAACCACCTCATGGCTGAAGGAAAATAAAAGACAAAAGGCAACCAAAAGAAAAAGAAGATGAACCACACCATTATCGTGGCAGGAGGAAAAGGCCTGCGCATGGGCGGCGACATACCGAAGCAGTTTATCCCCGTCAACGGCATGCCCGTGCTCATGCACACCATACGCCGCTTTCGCGAGTATGACCCGCAGATGCACATCGTGCTTGTGCTGCCCAAGGACCACCAAGACTATTGGCGACAGCTTTGCGGCGAATACCGCTTCACCGACAAACACGACATTGCCGACGGTGGCTCCACACGGTTCCACTCGTCACAGAACGGCATCATGGCGCTGGCAGAGGCTCCCGACACCGACATCGTGGCCATTCACGACGGTGTGCGCCCCTTGGTGTCGGTAGAGACGATAGGCCGTTGCTTCACGGCTGCTGCCGAGAGCGGTGCCGCCATCCCTGTGCTGCCTGTCATCGACACGCTGCGCTATGTGGGCCATGCCGATGAGAACGGCGTAAACACCGAGCAAGGTCACAACGTGTTGCGCTCCGACTACCGCGTTGTGCAGACCCCACAGACCTTCCGTCTCGCCCTCTTGCGCCGCGCCTTCACCCAGCCCTTCAGCGAGCGTTTCACCGACGACGCATCTGTTGTGGAGGCTCTTGGCGAGAAGGTGACGATGGTCGACGGCAACAGGGAGAACATAAAAATCACGACGCCCTACGACCTGAAAGTGTTTGACTAAACAAAATTCTTCATTCTTCACTCTTCATTCTTCACTCTTCACTCTTCACTCTTCACTTACAATGTCCTCAATTCTCGATCAAGACATAATGTACCTTCCGGGCGTAGGTCCACACAAGAAAGAGCTTCTCAGCAAGGAGCTCGGCGTAAAGTCGTGGGGCGACCTTCTCGCCTATTTCCCATACAAGTATGTTGACCGCAGCCGTATCTACCCCATACATGAGCTGACAAGTGACATGCCGTTCGTGCAGATTAAAGCACGCATCTTGAGCTACGACGAGTATGAGATGGGACCTCGAAAGAAGCGCGTCGTGGCCCACGCCTCCGATGGCATGGGGGTGATTGACCTTGTGTGGTTCAGTGGAGCAAAATATGTGTACGAGAACTATAAGGTGGGCAAGGAGTTCATCATCTTCGGCAAGCCCACCGTCTTTGCAGGGCGCATACAGATAGTCCACCCCGACATGGATCGTGTGGAAGACCTGCAACTCTCACAGATGGGTCTGCAGCCCTACTACAACACCACCGAGTTGATGAAGAAGCGTGGCATGACCTCACGCGCAATAGAAAAGATTGTGAAGAACATGCTCAACATATTGGAGCAGCCCATCGACGAGACACTACCGCCGTTCATCACCACTCCACTACACCTTGTGTCGCGCGACCAGGCCCTGCGCGGCATACACAACCCTCACAACCCCAAGGAGCTGCAAGACGCAAGGCTCCGATTGAAGTTTGAGGAGCTGTTCTTCCTCCAACTCAACATCCTGCGTTACGCCTCCGACAACCGCCGCAAATATAAAGGCTACATTTTTAATAAGGTGGGGGCGATGTTCAACACCTTCTACCACGATCATCTGCCGTTCCCACTCACAGGAGCGCAAAAGCGTGTCATGCACGAGATTCAAGGCGACATGCGGTCAGGACAGCAGATGAACCGTCTGCTGCAAGGCGATGTGGGATCGGGCAAGACGCTCGTGGCCCTCATGACCATGCTTCTGGCGGTCGACAACGGCTATCAGGCCTGCATCATGGCACCCACGGAGATCTTGGCAGAGCAACACCTCACCACCATTCGCGACTTTCTCGGCGACATGCCAATACGCGTGGAACTGCTCACAGGACTCGTCAAGGGCAAGCGCCGCCGCGAGGTGCTCGAAGGTCTGGTGAGCGGCGACGTGAAAATTCTTGTTGGCACACACGCTATCATCGAAGACACGGTACAGTTTGCCAACCTCGGACTCGCCGTCGTCGACGAGCAGCACCGCTTTGGCGTGGCACAACGTGCCAAGCTGTGGGGAAAGAGTGACCAGCCACCTCATGTGTTGGTCATGACAGCCACGCCCATACCGCGCACACTCGCCATGACCGTATACGGCGACCTCGACGTGAGCGTCATCGACGAGCTGCCGCCGGGACGCAAGCCCATACAGACTCTTCACAAGTATGACAACCAGACAACATCGCTCTACAACGGCATACGCCAGCAGATAAAGCTCGGGCGGCAGGTGTACATCGTCTATCCTCTCGTCAGCGAGAGCGAGAAGATAGACTTAAAGAATCTGGAAGATGGCTACGAAGCCATGAAGACTATCTTCCCCGAGTTTCGCCTGAGCAAGGTGCACGGCAAGATGAAACCTGCAGAAAAGGAAGAGGAGATGCAGAAGTTTGTGAGCGGCGAGACACAGATTCTTGTCGCCACAACCGTCATCGAGGTAGGCGTGAACGTGCCCAACGCATCGGTCATGATTATCCTCGACGCCCAACGCTTTGGCCTCTCACAGCTCCACCAGCTGCGCGGACGTGTGGGCCGCGGCGCCGACCAGAGCTACTGCATCCTCGTCACGGGCTATAAGCTCAGCGACATCACGCGCAAGCGCATCGACATAATGTGCGACACCAACGACGGGTTCCGCATTGCCGAGGCCGACCTCAAGCTGCGTGGCCCCGGCGACCTTGAGGGCACGCAGCAGAGCGGTATGGCGTTCGACCTCAAGATTGCCGATATTGCACGCGACGGACAGCTCGTGCAGATGGCACGCGAGGAGGCACAACAAATCGTTGACGCCGACCCCACATGCTCCAGCCCTCAGTATGCCATGCTGTGGCGAAGGCTCCGCGAGCTGCGTGACGTGAATGATAATTGGGCTGCGATAAGCTAAAACAATTTATGTTAAAACGGCTCGTTGATGCAAATCAAGCGCCGAAAACGCCAGAGCCCTTTTATACATTTACGTTACGGCACATCATAACTGACCCATTTTCAGCCACTTTTATGTTAAAAAGCGAATAAAAACTGTTAACATAACCGCGATTTTACGATTTTTTTATTATCTTTGTAGCGTCTTTTGATAATTGTTGAACAATTTCACACCTTCTTATTGCGAATTTGTAACGACAATTTCCTTCTTATGAAAGAATGATATACTCATTCTAACTTAACGACGACCAAAGAAAAAATATGAGTTTGAAGAAAATTATTAAAACATTTGCTATAACAACATTATTCACCTTGTCGGCAGTACCCGTTGTGGGCCAAGACCTCTTGGCACGCCAGGCACCCGTTGACCGCCGAATGAAGACTGTCGACACGCTTATGCTCCGTAACATCACGGCACGCGAGGAGATGGAGAATCCGGCTGCTGAGCTGTATGAAGACTGGAACAACACCTTCGCACACCGCGCTACAGCCTTGCCTGAGACCTATCGCATAAACCTCAAGCATTTCTGCATGCCTACCCCAAGCCGAGTGGTGACAAGCAACTTCGGTGCACGCTGGGGACGCCAGCATGAGGGCATCGACATCAAGGTATATATCGGCGACACCATACGCGCTGCTTTCAGCGGAAAGGTGCGCATGGTAAAATATAACCGAGGAGGTTATGGCAAATATGTGGTCATTCGCCACAATAACGGACTTGAAACAACCTACGGACACCTGTCAGCGCAGCTGGTTGAAGAAAACCAGGAGGTGCGTGCCGGAGAACCTATTGGTCTTGGCGGCAACACCGGTCGAAGCACTGGCTCACACCTGCATTTTGAGACACGCCTCTGCGGCGTGGCCATAAACCCGGCTCTTATGTTCGACTTCCGCGAGCAAGACGTTGTGGGCGACAGCTACATGTTCAACCGCGACACCTACAAAGCAGAGTCGGCAGAAGCTAACCGCCTTCGCGGAAAGGTGGGCAACGGCGGCTACAGACATGAGGATGTCATCGGCACCAAGCCCATGCCTCAGGACACCAACGATGAGGTGCTCTACCACAAGGTGTCGAACGGCGAGACCTTGCAGAGCATTGCCCAGAAGCGTGGCGTGACGGTAGACACAATATGCCGCCTCAACCACATTGGCAAGAACATGCGTCTGCGTCCGGGACAAATTCTGCGCTACTCATAACTTTTAAAGCACGACAAAACAATCATGCAGTTTAGATAAAAAAGTCTGACGGGCCAGTTCCGTCAGGCTTTTTCTTTTTACTTTAAACAACATTTTAAAATAAAAACAACATTTTAACACTCTTTCCACACATGCGAACAACCTTTCTCTCTGCAGCCATGCTGCTCATCGCCTTCATCGGCATAGGCACCGACAGCGCATACGCCGCAAAACGTAACAGCAACAACGCCACGACAAAAGCAAAGGAGCAGGCGATGCAAACAATCACCATGGACGCTGCCAAAGCTCATATAGGCTTCCTCGCAAGCGACGAGCTGCGTGGACGCAAGGCGGGAACAAACGATGCCCAGGTGGCAGCACAATATATCATCTCGCTCCTGCGCCAATGGGGCATCAAGCCTCTTGGCGACAGCTACACACAGCCGTTCTCTGCCTACAGCATGGAATGGCAGAAACGCAAGCCATGGCAGGTACACCCCGACTCCATTGCCCTTCTGAAGCAGATGCCCCACCGCCGCCTTAACATGAAGAACGTGCTGGCGATGATTCCGGGCAAGAACACCAACGAGTATGTCATCATGGGAGCCCACTTTGACCATGTGGGCTGCGACCCCGACCTTGAGGGCGACAGCATATACAACGGTGCCGACGACAACGCATCGGGCGTGAGCGCTGCCCTTCAGATCGCCCATGCCTTCGCCACAGCGGGCGTGCAGCCTGAGCGCAACATCATCTTCGCGTTTTGGGACGGAGAGGAGATCGGTCTCCTCGGATCGCGCTTCTTCATGCAGACCTGTGCCTTTGCCGACAAGATCAAAGGCTATCTCAACTTCGACATGATAGGCCGCAACAACAAGCCCGAGAACCCGCCATACGTTGTCTACTTCTACACCGCCGCCCACCCCGTGTTCGGCGACTGGCTGAAGAACGACATCAAGCAGTATAACCTTCACCTCGACCCCGACTATCGTGCGTGGGACAAGCCCGTGGGCGGTAGCGACAACGGAACGTTTGCCAAGCGCGACATTCCAGTAATCTGGTACCACACCGACGGACATCCCGACTACCACATGCCTGGCGACGAGGCGCAGAAGATCAACTATGAGAAGGTGACCGACATATCACGAGCCGCCTTCCTCAACCTGTGGAACCTCGCCAACGAGAAGAGCTATTAAGCAGAAAACCTCAACAAAAAGGCGGATAGGCACAAAAAAAACAGCCATCTCGTACAATGCATAAATATGCACTTTGGGCCGTATATTTATTCAGTTTCCCATTAAGCCCATTTGACAAAATGAAAGTGCCCATTTGACGTTGTCAAAGAGGCTCTTTGACAGCCTCATTAAGCCTCTTTGACGACCTCAAAGAGGCTTAATGACAAAACCGGGGTGTATTTAAGAACCGTTAACAATTCGTGCTTTAGTTTTAACTAAAATTTTATACATTTAGAAAGAATATAGCCCCATTCGCTATCTTTCTGACGTTCTGTATATTTATGCAAAACGGGGATAAAAATGCTCCCGTTTTAACAATTTTGCATCCTTTACGAAGCACATCGTTCATCAACTCCATACGTCTTAAAGAGGCGACTGTTCCGCTACCCACACCTAAAAGTAAAAAAGCTCACTTGCAGAGTGGCCATGTGAGGTAGCGGTGCAGGAGATAGCCGTGATAAGCGAACATGTAGACGGTAATGACGGCTATGAGGGTGAAGACAAGAAGATAAGTGAGGGCTGCGGTCTGGCGGCGCTTGAAATAGCAGAAAAGCCAAGCGATGGAGAGGGGAACGACAAACGCCCAATGGGCTGTCATGATATGAATCTCGTCAAGAGCGAAGCCCAGACCCACATGCAGCAACATGTTGAACATGAAGACGGCAAGGAGCAGCTGCTCAAAACGCTGCTTGCGTCCCACAAAGGTGCCGACAATAAACATTATTATTATGGCAGCCTCAACGGCATATTGTATCTTCCACGAATATTCCACTATCACAGGACGACCCGACAACACATCGCCCAACACATGCTTGCGATGGAGCTGTATTGACTCGCCAAAAAGATTCTCTACCACCACAGCGGTGCGCGAGAGGTCATCACGCGTCCACTTAAACTGCTGGCCTACAGCACTGGTTGACATCTCGACGCTTTGTGCCTTCGGCTTAGCTGCGGCTTCGTTTTTAGCATGTTCTGCCAAGCCCACGCCAAGAGCGAGCATGAGCACACCGGGAAGGACGAGGGTTGTGAAGAAGAAGCGTGGGCGAAAGGCGGCACGTCCGTTCACCGACATGGCGGCAAGCAACACCACGATGCCGTTGCTAAGCGTTATGCCTGCTGTGACGACAAACAGCAGCAACACCTCCTTGCAACTGAAGCGGGTGCCTTCGCGCAGATGCATGCCGGCACGATAGAGCGTGAGCATGATCATGAAGAGCGACAAACAGAAATGGTCTGCCACAACAACGGTGAGCATGATGTAGGCAAACGACATGAAAAAGAGGGTGAGCAACGTGGCAACATGGGCCGACACACCTACCACATGACGCAACGTGCGCCACATGAGCATGAACGACCAGAAGGCACAGAACGTGAGGAGGAGAGCCATGACAGGCACGGCACAGTCGGCTCCCGTAAGCGACCGCAGCAGAATGTTTAGCATCGACAACGGCCACATCATGAAGGCGAGCAACGGATGACGCAACACATCGTAGCCCATGGTCCAATGGCGGAGCACGGTGTAGCTTATCGGGTCGAAGCCCGACATGTGATAGTTGCGCATGAACCGCATCCATGCCTCGTGCGACGGGTCAGAGAGCAAGACGCAAAACTTGCTTACCATCAATGTCTGAAGCCCTATTATAATAAGGAGAATGGCGGCAGCGACGGCACGCTCCTCTTTCTTTATAACAAACAAATTTGCCATTTTCTTACTCTTTTACTGATTTTTATGATGTTTAAGGCAACCTCTTAAACTCTACTCCACACAATAGCCAACAATGAATGCCACGTTATAAAGGAGCATCCACACACCCAATGTGCTCACCACACTGACAATGAGTTCTCTTTTTGTGCCAGAGAGATATCGTATAGCGAAGCCTATGGCTATGGGTATGATGAAAGCCCAGTGGGCGGTCATGATGTAGACCTCGTTAAGGCCGAAGCCAAAGCCCACATGCATGAGCATGTCAAAGGCGAACCACGACAGCAAGAGCCACATCAAACGCGAGCGGCGACCGTACCACACGCCTATGATGAAAAGAAGAGCGACCAAGCCCTCTACCACATAAAAGACCATTTGGTCATAGGCCACGAACACAGGACGGTTGTTCTGCACATCTTCAAGCAGATGCTGGCTATGAAGGATAAGGCTCTCGCCCATAAGGTTATGTATGACAGAGGGCAGACGGGGCGTAGAGATGTCGCTCCACTGCAACAGAAGGTTGTCTTTGTCTATGGCTGTGCCGTTCTGCTTCTCACGCCACGCCACAATCTTTGCATCGCCCTTTCCAAAGTTGGGGTCCTTCTGCTTCTTTATCTCTATCATCATTGCCACGCGCTCCTTCATGGGCTGCTCATAGGCAACCTGCTGATATTGTCTTATGCCGAAGAGAAGAGCCAGCGGCAAGACCACCGACAGCACGGAACGCCACCGCCACACACGGCGCGGCGCAGCAAACAGAAACGCCAGACAACTCTTCAGACCGTTGGTGAGCGTCAGACCGGCAGTGAAGAAAAAGAGCACCGCCTGCTGCCATGGCTTGAAGGCTGTGCCACGCTTGAAGCATCGTCCTGCGAGGAGCACGGTGAGCAACAGCCACGGCAGCGACAGACCAAAATGGTCGGGCACCATCATGGAAAGCATGATGTAGGCAAAGGAGAAGAGCAAAAGGGTGAGGGAGCGTGCCTCGGTGCGGGCCAACCCAAGAATATCTGTAAAGATGCGGTAGGCGAAGATGACCGAATAGACAGCACTCACCACCTGCAAGGTGGCCATGATGAAGATGGCACAGTTGATGCCTGTGATGCTCATGAGCCATTGGTTAAGCCAATAGAAGGGCCAGAGGATGGTGAAAAAGAGCGGATGGCGGAACGAGTTGAAATAGATGTCCTCACATGAGAGCGCAATGCAAGAAGAGGCATCGAAGCCCGACACCTGAAAACGCTTCATGAAGATGCTGTAATAGCCTTGCGTGCCGCCAGGCGTGAGGATTCCAAAATATTTGTATATGAGCAAGGCGTTGAGCGCAACGACAAACAGCAACGCCACAGCAGCCACGCCAAGCTCTGTTCGACGTATGCCAAAAATGGGCTTCACATGGTTGTCAACCAGCAGCTTCACACGGCTGCGCCACAACGCATCTTTTTTGTTTGCTGCACCTTTTACATGATTCATAACGTCATTGTGTTTTTTTACTTTTCTCATAACATCCAATAAGAGAGACAGCTTCTCTTAAATAAGATACTTCACGATTAGAGCCACATTGTAAACCCACAGATAGAGCGTCAGAAGACCTACGCCATAGCGCACGGGAGCAACGAAGCGTTTCGGCAGATGGAGCAAGGCAAAGCCCACGGCTATGGGGATGATGAATATCCAATGGGCCGACATGATGTAGACCTCGTTGAGCCCGAAGCCCATGCCCACATGTAGCAACATGTCGAGGCCAAACCATGACAGACAGAGCCAGAAGAAACGCGAGTGGCGACCACACCACATTCCGACGATGAACAGCAACACGACGAGAGCCTCAACCACATAATTGAGCCACGACGAATAGTGGACAATCATTGGACGCTGACGGAACTCATCCTCAAGCAGATGCTTCTGATGAAGCTGTATAGACTCGCCAAAGAGGTTCTCCACAACCGACTGCACACGCGATGTCGTTATGTCGGTCCAGCGTAAGAACTCGCCGTTGCCTATTGGTCTGCCCTGACGCACACGCTTTGCCTTTGCAGGTGTTTTGTGTTGCACGGCTGTAGGCTTTTTGACGGTATCGGCTGCAACCTTGGCCGTCTTGGCTTCCTCAGTCCTCTTAGCAACCTCTGCCATTCTTGCCTCCTCAGCCTTCTTGGCCTCGCGTGCCTTCTTCTCCTCCTTAGCTTTTTTCTGTGCCATCTCCCGCGGCCACACCAGCTTGGCATAGGTCACACGAGCCGTTCCCCAGATAAGGGCTGAGGGCAAGATGACACCGAGCAACAGGAAACGCAGACGGAAGAAGCGGCGACGGTTAACGAAGAGGGCTGCAAGGAAAATCTTCAGTCCGTTGTTCAGCGACGTGCCGGCTGTAAGAATGAAATAGAGCACCGTCTGCCATGTCTTGAACGAGCGGCCACTCTTCATGCGACGTCCCGAGATGTAGAGAGCAATGAGCAAGAGCATCATGCTTATGATGAAATGGTCAGGCACGATCGCCGCCACCATGACATAAGCAAACGAGAAGAAGAAGAGCGTCAGCACCGTGGCATCGGCGCGTCTCACCTCTATGACCTCACGGAAGATGCGGTAGATGAACACCATGCTGTAGAAGGCGCAGAACACCTGTATGGCAGCCACGATGAAGATGGCACAGTTGATGCCGGTGAGCTGCATCAGAGCCTGGTTGATGAGGTAAGGCACATACATGTAGAACGCCAACAACGGGTGGCGGTACACGTTGTAGCCTGCCAGCCAGTCGCTCACGACCGAATAGGTGATGGGGTCAAAGCCCGAGATGTGGAAGTTGTGTATGAACAGCGGCCAGTACCACCGTGTGATGGGCGTGAAGAGGTCATAATACTTGCACAGCACAAGGGCATTCAACGCCAACAGGGCCACCAGCACAACAAGGGCTAACCATCGCTCCTCGCGGCGAATGCGGAAGATATCGAATATTTTTTTCATTTCTTAAGGAAGAATCTCACAAGCACAAAGTTTACAGGCACGCAGATGCAGAACATCGGTATTGGCGCCAGCCTCTCGCTCACCCCGATCCAAAGGAAGAAATGGAGCGTAGCCATCTGCAGGAGATAGTTGACGACATGTGACAGGGCGAAGCCCGCCCCATGCTTGGCGTTGGTCTCCACCTTAAAGGTGAAACGTGTGGATGCAACAAAATTGAAGATGAAGCTCAACACATAACCCACAGTCATGGAGAGCGACGGTGAGCACCACAGCAGCATGACGCTATAGATGGCATACTGAAGCAGCGTGGCCAATGCGCCGACAATGCCGAACCTCACCACCTCGCCAAGCTTCTGGCGCTGTAACGGCGTGAGACGGTTGGTTATCTCGTTTAAGATCATAGAGCTTTCTGTTTTTTTAATAATTGAACGGTTTGAAATAGGCCTGGTCTGCATAGGCAAGCATCTCCTTGTCGCCCCTGCTGTCGCCAAACGCCGACACGTCATACTGGTCGCGCGAGGGCCACACCTCCGTTATGCGCCTCACCTTCTCCGCTCCGTAGCAGTTGGACGTAGCGAAGCGTCCTGTGAGCCGTCCGTTGCCGTCGGTCTCCACCTTGGTACCCAGCACCACGATGTCGGTGCCGTCATGCTGTTGCCCGAGGTACATCTCGGCAAAGGGACGTACCCAGTTGTCGATGCTTGCACTCACAATGGCCATGGCATGAGCCTCATCGCGCACCTCGTCGATGAAGCGCACGGCGGCAGGACGCAAAAGATGCTCGCCTTGGCGGGCGAAAGCTTGGCAGAGGGCATCAAACTGCTCAAGCGTCATGCCCTTGAAGAAATGGGCAAACACCTTCTGCTTGGCTTTATAGTTGGGATAGAGACGGGCCTTCATAAGCACGAGCAACGGCGAATAGAGCAAGAAGCCGAGCAACATGCGCTTGCGCCCACAGGCAAAGCGTATAAACTCGAGCAACGTGTCGGCGTTGGTGAGCGTGCCGTCAAAATCGAACACAAAAAGTTTCTTCATTTTTAAAGATTGATAAGAACCTTAAAGATGGACAATAAGCTTAAAGATGGACAATAAGCTTAAAGACGGTCAATCATCTTAAAGATATATGAGCACAAGGTAAGACGCCAGCCACAAGAGCACGATAAGCTGTGAGAAGCGGTCGTGCAACATCACCTTGACGGGGTCGCCACTCTTCTCATCGACAACCGCTATCTGGATGTAGCGCAGCAGGCCGAGCAACACAAGCACGGTGGTGAGATAGAGATGGTTGCTGCCTATGCTCTCGGTAACCTCTGGCGACACGGTGTACATGATGTAACAGACGAGCGTCACGCTGGCCGTTATGGTGATGGCTTGGTTTATGAACGTCAGGTTGTAACGACTGGTGTTGTGTCGCGGTGCCTCACCCGTGGCGTTCATGCGCAACACATCGTCACGACGTTTGGCGAAAGAGAGGAAGAGGGTAAGCAGGAAGGTCATGAGCACAATCCACTTGCTCAGCTCCACATCGGTAGCCTGACCGCCGGCGATGATGCGCAGCACGAAGCCGAAAGCCACGATGCACACGTCAAGGATGGCATACTGCTTAAGCTTGGAGCAGTAGGCGAGGTTAAGAACATAATAGAACAGCAGCACCGCCATCACGTTCCACATCGCCTGCGACTCAAGCAGCAGCGTTGTAGCCATGCCCAACACAAACATCAGAGCCATGAGCCAGTAGGCATGGCGCACCGACACCGCACCCGAAGCCACGGGGCGCTTACATTTTAGAGGATGATGGCGGTCGTCATCGGCATCGACAATGTCGTTATAACAATAGATTGACGAGGCAACGAAACTGAAAGCGAAGAACACCACCAGTCCACTAAGGATGGGTGTCACGTCAAACAGTTCGCCACCAAAGAACAAGGGTATGAGAACGAAGAAGTTCTTTATCCAGTGTTGCGGACGTATAAGTCGTAAATAATTCATACTTTTTAAAGTTGTCATGAGTATAAAGGACAAGCCGACAAAAGAAATCGGCAAGCCCCGATATGTTTTATTGTTTTTATTCGAAGCGTCTTACCGCCATGTCGATCAACTTATGCAGCAGCCAAGCCAGCGGCATGGTTATGGCGACGGTGATAAGGAACGTGGGCCAATAGCCAAGGCGATAAGGCTCCACATAGCAGAGCACGAAATGGATATGTATGAGGTATGCCTCAAGACTCACCGCTCCCACCAGCTTGCAGAAGTTGTTGAACCACCGTGGTGTGCGTCGGAACACACGGTTGAGCACCAAGATGGCGGTTATGGTGAACGGTATGTAGAGCATGCGCTCCACGAAGAGGGGAAACTGTCCGTGGCGCACCTGTTCGAGATAGAGGCATGTGCCGAAGGTCATGGCGAAGGTGAGGAACAGCAGTCCTATCGATGAGCCGGGCAGCGTGGCCTTCTCCTTGACATACTGTCCCATGTTGATGCCGATGAAGAAGATGGGCACGCGACTCCAGAAGATCTCGAGATGTCCCACGGCATGGTGTATGGGCAGCACCCACTGAACCATTACGCACCACACAACCATGAGCAGCGGCAGCCAACGATACATGGGCCATCGCGTGATGAGCTTCATGTAGGCGGGTACGAAGGTGTAAAGCATCATTATGGCTGGCACATACCAGAAGGTCAGCTCATCATGCAGCCAGAAGTCCCAGTTGATGAGGATGTCGCCAAGCATGTCGACCACGCTGTTGCTGTGGCCTCCGTGGTTGAGATAGTCGGGCACATAATAGAGGCTTGCCATCAACAGCCACACGGGGTAGATGCGCAGGTAACGGCGTTTAAAGAAATGTGTGAGCGACGGATTTTTCGTCCACGAATACCACAGTCCCACTCCACTAAGGAACAGGAACATGTCCACTCCCACATTGCCGCATCGTCTCAACCCGTAGAATGGATCACCACGACTCAAGCCCACATGAAAGAGTATGATGAAGAGCATTGCCGCTCCCATCAGTTCGCCGCGATAGCGGCTGATATTTGCTAATTCGATATCGGGTATTTTCATATATAAAAAAATTGAAAGCCACAACCCTACAGCCCCACCCCCGCGCCGCTTCGCGGCTTACCCCTCCCCGTAGGAGAGGG
>ERZ791573.191-NODE-191-length-41631-cov-9.049307_pt1 | contig 41631 bp, 25 predicted proteins | sample MGYA00509971_ERZ791573 | MGnify/ENA primary metagenome ERZ791573 (study PRJEB30046, sample SAMN00791921) | human gut metagenome | study: EMG produced TPA metagenomics assembly of the A metagenome-wide association study of gut microbiota in type 2...
CGGCGTGGGGAACAGAACCCCCTAATGTGGGGTTTCATTCCCCACGCCGTGGGGGAAAATTTTAGGCATGTTTCTTTGTGAGATTGTTCGTAAGATGTACGAACTGTTTCTTTTCCTAATGCCTGATACGGGTTACCCAAATCGGTCATTAGACCGTTTTGTGTTGTATTTTATAACAGCTTGCCGTTTTGTGTGATATTTTATAAGAAGTTTCCTTTGACTGCTGATAACTCTGTCAAGTTATTGTCAGAGACTGGCGGAAATCATTTTCTCTTGAACATCACATGCAGTGAATGCTGCTTCTGAGGAATGGAGTATTTGGTAAGCACGCCAGGTCCGCAGCTGCTGTTTCCCAGTCCCATCATTGCCGCGTCGATATTGAGAAAGACGTTGTTTTCAGTATGCAGGTCGCAGTCGTGGGCTACGGTAGACAGCTGATGCTCCGAATAGGGCAGGGCAGAGAAGGCAAACGGAGTGGCGTTGGCTGTCGTCACGGTGTAGCCTCTGCCCTTGGCATCGGTGAGAGATAGCGTGACGGTCTGCTCATGGTTGCCGCTCGACTGTGGCCGCGGGTAGTGTACGTATTCCTGGTCCACGCTGCTTGTCCATCTGCCGATGCCCGTAGCTTCGAGGCGGTCCACATAGCTGTCCTGCAATCCCTGTCCATACCATGACAAGCGGGTCATATCCTTGTCCATCAAGAACGTGTTGCCGATGCATGGCAGTGGCGGCAACTGTCCCTCAGGAGTATACGTGGCGCTGAAATCCACAGATCCGTCAGCATCCATGGTGTATACATAGTCTGTGGTTATCTTGCCATTGGCATAGCGGCATTCCTGTGTTGTGGTCACAGTAACCGTTCCGTCGGCATTGCGTTTGGCGTCGAGAGGCTTCACAGTGGCAGTCTCAGGAGAGTCAAGCCTGTTGTTCTTCCAGTCTTTGGCTATCCAGTTGCCGAATCCCTTGTCGTTGTCGAGAGGAGCGCGGAAGAAGTGGGGCTTCACCATGTCAAACCACTCCATTGCCTCTTTCATGTCAGCCTCTCTGCCGGTTTTCAGCGGCATGGGACTGAAGGCTGTGGCGAGGCGGTCGTTGATGGCAAACTGCTCGTGTTTCACTTCGAAGCCTGCCTTTGCCCACTTGGTGTCGCTTTTCAGTTGGATGCTGACATTGAGCCGCACATCGGCAGCAGGGTCGAACTTGACGGAAGGTACTGTCAGATCCTTTATCTCACCTTTCTTTATCACTTTTCCGTTCTCCGTGATGTTGAATGCGATACGGTAATTGTCCATCTCCACCATATTGTCGAGCATCACGACATGCAGCCTGTTGCCCGTGAGCTGGACATCCATCGGCGCATACACCTGTTTCACCTCATTATATTTGGGAGTAAGCTTGCGGTCAGACGATACTATGCCCTTCACGCAGAAAGCCTTCAGATTAGGCACATCGCCGAAGTCACCGCCGTATGCCACCATCGTCTTTCCGTCGTCGCGTTTCTTGAATATCCCTTCGTCTGCCCATTCCCAGATGAAGCCGCCGAGCATCCGCTTGTGACTGTATATCTCGTCCCAATACTCCTTGAAGTTTCCGAGGGCATTTCCCATGGCGTGGGCATATTCGCTGGTGAGCACCGGACGGTTGTCGTTGGTCTTCCGGGCGATGCTCAGCAGACGTTCCCATCGTGCGTTCTCAGGGCGCTCCATATTGTTGTCCTTCACTCCAGGGTTGAGATATTCTTCCTGCACGCGAGGATAGAAGCGGCTAATCACGTCGACATACTCCGGGTCCTTGTTGTCTGCGCCCTGTGCTCCCTCGTAGTGTACGGGGCGTGTGGGGTCGTATTCATGAATCCATGCCGCTGTCATGGCAAAGTTGGGACCCCATCCCGACTCGTTGCCAAGCGACCAGAACACCACCGACGGATGGTTTCTGTCTCTCATCACCATCCGCTGCGTGCGGTCGATGAATGCCGCTGCCCATGTGGGGTCAGAGGCGAGAGTGCCCCGAAGTCCGTGTTCCTCTATGTCGGTTTCGTCCATCACATACATGCCGTATTCGTCGCAAAGCTCATACCACCGTTCGGTGTTGGGATAATGGCAGGTGCGCACGGCGTTGATGTTGCATTGCTTCATCAGTCTGATGTCCTCCACCATGCGTTCCTCCGTCATCACGTGTCCCGTTTCAGGGTCCATCTCATGGCGGTTCACTCCGCGCAGCCTCACCTGCTTTCCGTTCACGAGCATCATACCGTCTTTTATCTCCACCTTGCGGAATCCCACCTTCGTCTCGGCCCTCTCCACCGTATTTCCGGCAGAGTCGGTGAGGGCGAGTTTCAGCGTGTATAGATAGGGATGCTCGGCGTCCCATTTGTGTGGGTTCTTTATAGTGGTCTTCAGCCATCCGTATGGAGCGTAGCCACGCTGCGGGTTACGCTGGTTGAGAATCTTTCCCTTCTTGTCAAGATTCAGCATCGGTTCGGCGGCATGCCACAGGGCAGTGTCGGTCACCGCTTTCCCGTCGGCATCGTAGAGCATTGCCGAGATGCGGTAGCCCTTTCCCTTCTCGTCGCCGCAGACGCTGAGTTTCGGGTCGATCACGAGTTCCGCATCCCTATAATCATCATCAATAAGCGTGCGCACTCCAAAGTCGGCTATGCGTATCTTCGGCGTGGCAAAGAGGGTTATGCTACGGTGTATTCCGGCGATGCGCCACATGTCCTGGTCTTCGAGATAGCTGCCGTCTGAATATTTCATCACCTTTATCGCCATCATGTTGTCGCCCTCTTTCAGATATGGCGTGAGGCAGAATTCTGCCGGTTCCATGCTGCCCTGAGAGTAGCCCACCTGCTGTCCGTTGACATACAGATAGAAGGCACTCGACACGGCGCCGAACCTTACGAACACCTCTTTCCCCTTCCATGATGCAGGCAGGGAGAATGTGCGGCGGTAGCAAGCCGTGGGGTTGCGTTCCGTATAGGCGGTGTAGGTCTTCTTCGGTTCCCGCATAACGTGGGGCGGGTCAATCTTGAAGGTGTATCCGGAGCTGCTGTATATGGGAGTGCCGTAGCCGTTCATCTCCCAGTCGCCAGGCACTCCGAAAGTAGTCCATCCTGTGTCGTCGAACGAGAGACTGTAGAAGTCAGCCGGCTGTTCGTCGGGTGTCTTGGTCCAGTTGAATTTCCATTCCCCGTCGAGCGACATCTGCATGTCGCCATTCCCGTTGAGATACGGCATGAAGGCGGCACGTGCCGGCATACGGTTCTTTTGCAGCACATACTGGTTCTCCCAGTCGTGTTGCTGTGCCTGGGCTGCAGTGGCAAGGGCCAGTGCGGCAGCGAGTATGATGTGTTTCATAACGTCTTGTATATAATTATATAAAAATGCATGATTATATAGGATTGACGTCCGTGAGGTCGGTATGTAACGTGTCGTCACTCTTTCCAAACCCTCTTTTTCAGCCATAAGGCAAGTATCGGATCACACATTTCCATATATTTAGGAGCAGTGAGCGAGATGAGGTCTTTCTCAACGAGAGTTTTTTTGAGTCTTGTCACATTGGCGGCCGTGCCCAAGCGGTAAGTGTTCAAGACCGCTGACTGTGTGAATCCCGTGTGTACGCCATTTACCAAGGCGTGAAGAAAATTCATCTGATAGGCAGAAAGATCTTCTGTCTGCTGGATGAACAGTGGTTCACAAGCATCGAGCAGACGGTTGATACCGTATTGTACATCAGATTCCGTCACTTCTGTCTTGGTTTTCAGCCAAACAAGCCATGCCAGTTGTTGTACATAAGAAGAATACCTGTCTGTTACGGTGCAAATGGTGTGTGCAAGTCCTTCAGATATATGTTTTCCTGTTATTTTGAAACGCTCACATATGTATGCTACCCAATCCTCTTCGCTTATCTTGTTCAGATAAAACAGGTCTCCAAAGCGATAAAACGGATAGCTCTGGTCTTGGAACATTTTTTCCATCATGTGTTTCTTGCTTCCGTAGAGGCAATATGAAACGTGTTTCTGTAGTTGCCATATTCCCCGTAGTTTCTTCTGAAATATCAACGAGTCGTTGAAATCGCCAATCTGCTGGAATTCATCTATGCACACTATAATCCTATAGCCTTTGGCTTGTGCTATCATTTCTGGTAGCTTCAACACGTCTTCTGTTGTACTGTTGCTTGCATTGTATTGCAAAGAGATGGAAAAGTCAGTCAAAGGGTCTTGTCCGAAACTTATCTTAGGGACAAACCTGCTTAAAAATACTTTCGTGTTTTCCATCCATTCCTCCCATTTAGTTGATGTTGCACGTACCACTGCCGTTGCAAAGGCATTGATGAAGTCTATCTCAGAGCGACAACCGAAAGCGTCAATATGTGCAATCTTTATGTCATCACTTTTAACGAGCGAGCATACCTTGTCGACAAGCGACGTCTTTCCCATACGGCGTGGAGAAATCAATATGGTGTTGATGCCATAGTTAAAGTTAGCCTTCAGTCGTTCTGTCTCTTCTTTTCTGTCAGTAAAAGTATCGCCTTCTACACGAACACCGAAAACAAATGGAGTTTCAAAGTTCTTTGCCATAACTGGATAGGATTGATGTTACGCATGCAAAGATATGAAAAAAAATAGTTTTAAACAAGGTTGTTTAAAACAAGGTTGTTTAAAAGTTGTAAATCCTCAACCTATAGCGAATATGTGCTATAGGTTGAGGATTTAATGGGATTTGATGGTATTGTATTGTTTTCAGAATACAGCAGCTGCTTTTCTGATTTCGCAAATTTAGTGAATGGTTTCCGTATACAATAGATTTTGTCTTGGCGTGATTTCTGTATCGTAAAGGATACCCCCCAACGGTCTGATGGCCTATTTGAAATAAAAAATCCGCAGACCAATGAGCTTGATTTGCGGATTTGTATTCATTTGTGTGTTTTGTTACCTTTTCGTATACTCTTTCTTTACATCAGACTTGTCTTGCCTTCGAGAGTGTCGTGGTTGTTGCGGAGGTCGGTCCAGTCCACTTTTTTCTTGGTGTCGATGCCATTGATGTATTTCTCGATGTTGGTGTAGCCGTCGCCGTTGCAGTCGAGGTTGGCGTCAGACGGGTCGTTGGGGTTCAGACCATTTGCAATCTCCCATTCGTCTGGCATTCCATCACCGTCGGAATCTTTCCATGCAGTGTACTTCTTGTATTTAGGGAATCCTCCCATCTGCTCGATGCTGGTAATGATTCCGTGCTTGTAAGAATCATTGTCAAGACGACGGTATTTGAAGAAGCCTTCTTCGTTTTTCGATTTGTCGGAGAGTCCCCACATATCTCCGTATGGATTCTTCTTGGGCAGTTTCTTTACGTAATAAGCCTGTCCTGTGCGAACCTCCTCAACGATGCGCTGGTCAACGATGTCGCGGCAAGGGAAAGTAGCTCCTACGTTTGACAGAACCTTATCGAAAGTCTGATCAGAAGGAATGATGGTCATGTGAGGCATGGTGAACGGTTCGTCAGAGTGCATCAGTGCTTTTACGTCATCAGGAATACCGTTAGGAAGATCCTTGTCGGCAATCTGTATGCCGCCGTCCCAGTTGTCCTTTGTTACGCGTTCGTTGCCTTCAACGATGTTGCCTGCAGCATATATTCGTCCGTATTGCGGATAATCGAAGAGTTTGTTGCTACGGCTCTCGCTCTTTACGATACGATAGCTGATAGGGCCTTCTGGAGTGAGAGGTCCTGGTTTGTAGTAGTTGTTGATGAAATTACTCATTGTAGAGTATTCACCACCATCAGCAGTACGGTGAACCCAGTTGTAGATGATGTTGTTCACGAAGTTGAACACGCCGCCCCATCCGATAGACGGGTTGCGGCCAGTGTTGTCAGCCCAGAGGTTGCGCATGAACGAAGAGTTCTCTCCACCAATTGTTGATCCGAAGGCATGGTTCCATGTGTCGAGAGCCTTGGCTGATATGGTGTTCTGGATTGTTACGTTTACTGTTGGTACCTTGCGCTTTGGCTTGCCGTCATGGAGGTCAAACATGTGGCGATAGAACGAGATGTTCTCGTCCAGTCCCCACTCGCAAGAGCAGTGGTCAATCATAATGTTACCGACAGGATTGCCTCCGAAAGAGTCTTCACGGTACCATACGTGTGTGTTGCCGCGGCGGAAGCGCATGTGTCTGACGATTACGTCATGGGTGTCAACCTGGAATGACTCTCCGGAAATCTGTACACCCTCTCCTGGAGCGGTCTGTCCGGCTATGGTGATATAAGGGGCACGTACGATGATAGGAGTCTTGAGCACGATGTTTCCTGATACATTGAAGACAACGATACGTGCACCACCCTGTTCACAAGCCCAACGGAACGAGCCAGGACCGTCATCGTTGAGGTTTGTTACTGTGAGAACCTTTCCGCCACGTCCTCCGAATGTGTACATACCGCCACCCTCGGCTCCAGGGAATGCTGGAATCTTGGCTTGGCGCAGGTCGTATGGACGTGAAGCCCAAGGCACATAATGGCGTCCTTTCATAGCTTCAGCCTTGACGATAGGCCATGCAACAGCCCATGCAGAATCAGAATGGGCTGTCCAAACAGCTGTCAATGAGTCGATTTTCGCTTTTGCCTCTTGTGTGATTACGGGGTACTGTGCGTGTACCGCCTCTGAGCCGACCATGAGGGTCAGCGCAGCCAACAATAGTTTTTTGCTAATCATAATTGTTATGCTTGTTTTTATTATCCTTTTAGCTTATTTTATGACGTTGGCAACAATGATTTGTAACCATTTGCCTATACATGAAAATCCCTCTCATAGTGTTTGGGTATGAGAGGGATTAGATTATTGTTATTGCTGAATTATTTAACAAACTTCTTTCCGTTCTGGATAAGGATGCCCTTAGCATTGTTGTTTACGCGCTGACCTGCAAGGTTGTAGATAGGAGCATTGGCATTAGCCTTGTTGACAGTGATGTCGCTGATACCTGTTGTTCCGACTGTAAACTCGAAACCGTAGATACCTATCTGGCTCTTTGTGTTGAACATGTGGTAAGATTTGCCAGCCTCTACAGGGAATGAAACGTATCCGAGAACCGGACGGTTCTGTGTGATGCCGTTGGTGTGCTGCAGAACGTAGTCGTCGGCCATCTTGCCAGTGTTCAGATATTCAGCGTCGCCTGTGTCAACGCTACCCTTGAAGGCAAAGCCTGTGTTCTGGTAGAAGATGGAAACGTCGATTGTTGAAGGAGCAAGTGGCTGTTTCGTGTCGGCATCAACAATGTATGTAGGGTTTTGGTTCTTGTTGCCGTAGATGGCAACCTTGAGAGTTCCTGATTTCTTTGCAGAGAATCTGTAGTAGAGACCCTTCTGCGGCATATCCATGCCCGGTTCCCAGTATGTGCCGTACACGCGGTGTGCCGTACCGTTATCTGTTTCCTCGTCAAACTCCCAGTGGCTTATCTCCGGGTTCCCCTGTCCCATCAGATACTGCGCAAACTTTGGGTTGCATCCGTCAACAATAAGTGCATCGTTGCCGTCCACTTTGCCTTTAAGCTCCCATGCTACGGGTTCTTTGTCGCCTTCTTTCACGCCGTTTGGTGTAGAAACGGCTGTCATGGTCATGTTTTCGGTCTCAGCTGTTATAATGAAAGTCTTGAGTGTTGACGGCTTGCTCGTGTCTGGGGCATCGGCAGTGCCTCCACCGTAGATGTTTGATGTGGCTTCGCCCTGTACGACGTTCTCTAGATTATAGTCTGCAGCCTTCCACACTTCCTGTGCGTTTAAACTCATTGCGCAGAGCGCAACTGATACAAGAGTAAAAATTTTCTTCATGTTTCGTTAGTTTTTGAAGTTTAATAGATGCTTAATTTTTTCAGTCCTACTTTTTTATGATTGTATGAAATACGTTTCAAAAGTATTGCTTATATTTTAAATATATGTATATATACACGTTTATTTAAAATCTTTTAACCGTAAAGCACACAATATATCTACATGTTAACATTGTTATCTTTACTTGTTTGTTTGTTGCGATATTCCAATGGTGTCATGCCGAATTTCTTCTTGAAGCATTTGCCGAAATAGCTTGATTCCTTGAAGCCCACTTCATAGGCTATCTCAGAAGCGCTCTTGTCGGTGGTGACGACGAGTTTCTCCGCCTTGTCGAGACGGATTTCCCTTACGAGGTCTACGGGGGCGAGCCCCGTCAGGCTCTTCAGCTTCTTGAAGAATGCCGAACGGCTCAGTCCCACACCCTCGGCTATCGTGTCGATGTTGAAGTCATTGTTCCGTAAGTTCTCCTCTATGATAGTGCGGATGCGGTCAACGAACTGCAGGTCTTTCTTTGCCAGATGGTCCTCGTATCCGTTGCCCTTTGCGGCAGGTTCTGCACTGTTCTTTGCCTGCAGCACCATCTTGCGCTGGAATATGCTCTGTTCGCGCAACAGCTGCTGGATGCGTGTGGCAAGCATCTCGTGGCTGAAAGGTTTTGTGATGAAGGCGTTGGCACCAGTGGCGATTGCTTTCATCATGTCGTCATCGCCGTTCTTTGCTGTCAGCACTATCACCGGAACATGGCTCACGCTGAAGTCACGCCGTACTCTCTTCAGCAGTTCCACGCCATCCATACGTGGCATCATGAGGTCTGTGATGATGAGGTCGGGATGCACGTCAAGAATCTTTTCCAGAGCATCGGCACCGTCTGTAGCCGTCACCACATGATAGGAGTGGCTCAGCTGTAGCTGCAGCATCCGTCTGAGATCACTGTTGTCTTCGGCGAGCACAAGTGTAGGGCGGTACTGGTCTTCAGAATGGGTATCGTTGTTGGCGGCAGCCTTATCTGCGGCATCACTGCTGATTCCTTCCGTGTCGCCGGCGTAGGTCAGATCCTGCGGATTGATATTGTCGCCAAGCAGGATGTCGTGGTCGTCGTCTTTGAACTTCTCCTTGCTCATCGGTATTTCGAGAGTGAACGCCACTCCCTTGCCGTCGGCAAGATTCTCCGCCCATATCCTACCATGATGCAGAGCGGTGAATTCGCGCGACAGACTGAGTCCTATTCCCGTTCCATGCTGGTGTGAGTCAGAAGATTGGGCGTTGTCTGCCATAGAGAATCTCTCGAATATCTTTTCCAATTGCTTTTCCGGAATTCCTACACCGTCGTCGCTCACTGTGATGCGGCAGATGTCGGCATCATAGTCGGCAGTCAGAGTCAAGGCGATGTTGCCGCCATGGTCGGTATATTTGAATGCGTTGCTCAGCAGGTTGTTCACTATTACGGCAATCTTCTCGGCGTCACACCAAGCCATGACGGGCTTTTCTGGCAGATTGAAAGATAGCGTGATGTTGCGGTCTTTGGCTGCGAGACGGTACTCCGTGCAGAACGCCTCTGCGATGGCATTGATGTCGGCATGAGAGAGCTGCAGACGCATCTTCTTGTTCTGCAGTTTGCGGAGGTCGAGAATTTGGTTCACGAGATGCAGCATCTTTGAAGCGTTGCGGTCGATTAGTTGCAGATATTCCTTACCCTCGCTGCTTAGCGTTTCGCGGCGTTTCAGTTCCTCGATTGGCGATTTAATGAGAGTGAGCGGTGTGCGCAGTTCGTGGCTCACGTTGGTGAAGAATCTGATTTTCAGTTCCGCCAGTCTGTCTTTGATATACACCTCGTTGCGCATCCTTATCATATATAGCGAGAGTCTGATGCCGGCATATATGGCAAGACACAGAAGGATGAAATAGATGGCGTATGCCCACCACGTGGCCCACCATGGTGGCAGCACTGTGATGAGGATAGTGCATTCTGGTGAGTCGTCGTAGACAGACTTCACTCTGAATGTGTATTTGCCAGGCGGCACGTTGGCGTATGACGCCAGACGGCTGTTATCGTTCAGGTGCCATTCGTTTTCATATCCGTCGAGGATGTATTTGAATGTCGTGCGGCTGTTGTCTATGAAGTTCGGAGTGGTAAACTCTATGGAGAACATGTTCTGGTCGTGGTTGAGCACTATCTCCTTGGCATATCGTGGCGACATCTCGCTGATGGCGGGGGAGAAGCTGTCGAGGCTGCGGTTCTGCACCTTGAAGTCCACGATGATGGTCTTGTAATCATGTCTTGAATCCTTATCCAGTTCGTCAGGACTGAACACTATTATTCCCTCCCTGCAGCCCATGAGAATCCTGCCGTCGGAGAGACAGATGCTGCTGTTGTCTTCCACTTTGTTGCGCATCACTCCGTCGAGGAATCCGTATGTCCTCACCGAGTGGTCGCTATCAGAGAAGCTGATGTTTGTCAGTCCGTTTTCAGTCGTCAGCCACAGGCGGTGATGGTGGTCTTCGGTCATAGTAGACACTATGTTGCCCACCATGTTGTTTTCACGCATGCTCTCAAGATGCAGCTTTCCGCTTCGTTTGTCGTAGCCCATTATCCTGTTTGTGCTGCATCCGAAGATGCTGAGCCAGATGCTTCCGTTGCTGTCTTTGAATATGGAGAATATGTCGTTGTCCACTACGGTTGGGTTGTCGCCCCGTCTGTAGTCGTTTATCGTGATGTCTTTAGGTGCCTTGAAACCGGCACCGAACGAGAGCAGTCCGTCGGTGGTTGCCACCCATAGCGTGTGGTCGTTGTCTTCGGCTATCTGCCTCACGTTCAGATACAGGTCATTGTGAGGATATTGTTTCAGTTCATTGTTCTTGTTTATGAACACTGTCTTTCCGTTTCTGTTTGCTATGAGGTTCAGACCTCCGCCGTATGTGCATACCCAAATTCTGTCCTTTGAGTCCTGGAAGGTGTAATACACTTTGTCGTTGCTCAGCGAATAGCGGTCGTTGGCATTGTGTCTGTATGTGGTCAGTCTCATGCCCTGCTGACAGCTTTTGTCGGGAGTGGCCTTCGTCAGTCCGCCACCTTTGGATGCCAGCCAGATGTTGCCGCTGCGGTCTTCCATGATGTTGTATACGATGCCCATCGTGCCATTGTATTTCCTCACCACGCTGTTGGTCATCAGATCCACGCAGTACACGTTTCCCCGCCTTGTGCCAATCCACAGTAGTCCGTCGCGGCTCTGGTACAGGGCGCGTATTCCGTAGTTGTTGTCATTCGGGTTGGTGTCGCCGGCGAGAAGCGAGGAAAGCAGATAGGAGATATGTCGGTGTGGGAAGCGCACCTTGAACAGTCCGCTGTTTGTAGACGAGAGCCATAGCAGTCCGTCTCTGTCGATATTGATATCAGAGAATGACGGACTCTCTTGTTCATTCAAGAACGTAGGAGTGAGCTGTTGGGTGAATGTTGATGTCAGCATATTGTCTATGCTGCCCATCCGTTTCGTTGTCCTGTCATAGCGCCACACCTTTCCGTTGCGCAGCAGCACGAAGAGTCCGTTGTCGCCGGCATCGCAGAATTTCACGGCATCCAGCGTTGTTTCCATCGGCGTGGCAAAATGTGCGGTTGCCTTTGTCTTTGGGTCAAACATGGTCAGTCCGTCGGCGAGACCATATATCCAGAGCTTCCCTTCCTTGTCGGCGAAAGCCGTTTCTGCCTTTGTCTTTATGGCGGAAACCAGTTTCCCGTTCACGTCATAAATGCCGTCGGCAGTAGAGAGATACGTTTGGGTTCCTATCGTAGTGATGGTGTTTATGGGCGATGTAGAGGTGGTGTGTATGATGCGTGTCTGTCCCGTCTTCATGCTGATGGATATGGCATAGCCATTCGCCGTGCCAATCATCACCAAGCCGTTCCCGATGCCGAAACATGTGGCCTTCACGCCTCTGCCCGGTCGGGAGATTATCCTTTTGCCTTTGAGAGATTTGGGTTTTGATATTGTGGCTACCTCGAAGTTAGGTCCCAGCCAGAATATGTAGTCAGCCGTCTCGCCCACCACGTTGTGCTTGAGTCTCATCGTCGTCCTGTCGATGTCGTGGCGTGAGTTGTATATGGGCTTGATAGCGGGGTTGTTTTCCTTGTCTGTGAAGACCTCATACAGACACTTGTCGCGTGTGTATAGCAGCGTGTTGCCGTTGTCCATCGCCTGTACCTTTATCACCCTCATGTTCTTCGACACGCCTTTCAGTTCCGAATACATGTCATTGAAGCGTTCGGTGGTCTTGTCGAATCGGAAGAGTCGGTTGTCTGTGGTCCTTATCCAGAGGTTGTTTCTGTTGTCCTCCACGATTGTGATGACCTTGCGTGGCGGGATGTCCGACTTGGTGTCGCGTCGGGTGGCATATTGCGTGAATTTCGTTCCGTCATACGACATCAGTCCGTACCATGTGCCGAGCCATAGCAGTCCGTCGCGGTCTCTGAGAGATCCATAGACGGCAGTGGATGGCAGTCCGTTTTCGGTGGAGTATCTATCCACTGTCATGTCCGTAGCCTGTGCTTTAGTATGCAACGGCAGGATAAGCAATGAGAGTATTGCCAATATTATGGTTTTCATGATGATTCCTCTTGTAGTTGTTTGTCAGTAGTCTTATTACTTTGCGGTCATCATCTAAACGGTCATTATGCCGTTTTATGTAGCTATTCAATGATGATCGATTTGGCTCCAAAGTTACGGCATTTCTTCAAAATATAAAAAGAAAGGCAGGAATATTCGCATATTCCCACCTTCTTTTATTAGTATTTCTCCTCCATACGGTATCAGGCTGTGAATCATGTGTCTTTTTCAGACCAGTCCTAACTCCGGTTGGAGGTCAGCTATGTTTGTATCCTGAAAAACGATAATTGGTATAGAGTTGTGTATTATAAAAATGGTCAGTATTGTTATGCGTCGGATTTCAATGCAAACAGGATTCGCATCTTCAAGTCCGCCTTTTCTTTTTCCGTCAGTGGTTCCAATGACCCTATGCTGCCTTGTGGCATCATTGTCTGGCGTTTTCTGTAGTGTGTGTATTTATTTGTCATTTTCTTCCGTCGAGTCTTGTTGATAAGTATTATTCCTATGTTTTTTCGCTTATAAGACGAGGCCTTTATGGCTTTGTACCCATGTGTGTAGATGTTTTTTTATTCTCAAATCTACCCATCCGATAGAGTTCCACTATTTTGGCGAGAATAATAATGAGCTCTTTATGGATATCACTGATAAAGGAAAAGTGGAAACCCAAGGAACGGCAGATGAGGTGACAAAGCTTTTAAACTATTTCTTATCCCGAATTGGGGTATAAATTGTTTGCCTTTTCCTACAAACAGTTCAGCCAGCTGCTCCACAGCAATATCCATTGGCGTATCAAAAAGCCGACCACCCCACAACAAAGTGAGATGGCCTGCAATGAATAGAAAAATACTATTTACTTATATTATCCATCAAAACATCAACTTAACTGTAGTACCATTGGCCTTGCGCACAATGTTAAGGCCTTTGCGCATCTGCCTAAGCTTCATTCCGGTGGGCGAATAGATACTCATTGTGTCATTATTGGCGGGGTTAACAGCCGCATTGCCAATGCCAGTGAGCGAGCCTTCGCCCAGCGCCACCTTTTCTGCGTTAACCACATGATTGTCACTCTGGTCTATAAGGAGAGCCACAAGTTCTGTCTCCTCAGCACTGATAACATTATCGGGCAGAGAGAAACTAACCGTTGTAACTATATCTTCGCCAGCCTTTATATTGCTGGGCACACTGCCATTAATGCCACTAAAGTCGGTGATATAGCCACGCACCACATCGTCATAATACATCTGCGAGGCAGGCACCGGATTGGGAAGGTTTTCATATCCGCCCATCTCGCCTTCAGCACCACCGGCATAGGCATTCTTCTGACAATACTTATTGTTGTCCGGCTGGTGTATGCGGTTCTCAATCACCACGTATGCCACACGATAGTCGGCCTGCTCATCACCATTGACAAAGCGCAACTTGGTTGTGGCCTCCACCTCATTAGTGGTCTTGTTGCGTGTGGCCTCCAGCTGCATTGCCACCATAACTGGCTCGTCATTGAAAGCCTTTTTTGCCATAGTCAAGAAATTGGCGGGGTCGCAACTGGCGCTTCTGTTCACCACACCTGCAGGCAAGCCCGACCATGATGCAACTCTCTGCAGGGCGGCCAGATAATCATTGTCTGTCATAACATCGCTGCTATGTGTGGCCAGGCCGATGGTCCAGTTTGCCTCATTAGTGCGCAGGCGGTCAAGGGCCACAATGCCACGCACGCACCAGGCGCACCATGTGCCGGTGATATCCTCGCACACCACCTTGCGGGGATAGGCCGTAACCAGGGTGTCCACCTCATATCGGGTGGCCCCGGCCTCAATCCACACCTTGTATTGCTTGGTTTCAAGAGTCTTTATAGGCAACTTGGCATCAAGTGTAAAAGGAGTTTTGGTGCCTGCCATCAGTGTTGTAGAATATTGCTGGGTGAATGTCTCGCCGTCATATTCCAGGCCTATGGTGTAGCCATTAACAGGCTCGGCATTTTTGGTATAGGCCACACCTGATATTGGCATCATGCCACCATAAGGAGTGATGGGCCCCATATCAATATTGATATATGCATTAACCTTCTGCCCCACGTATATATCGTCTATGTAGAGACGGCTCATATTGTTGCTGTTGTTGACAAAAGCCAAGGTTATAGTCTTGCCTTTGTAGGCGCTCAGGTCAATCTCTCGGTCGGTCCATGTGGTGTTTTCCTTATCCACGGCAAACAAGGCGTTGGCCTTGTCAAAGTCATCAATGGTGTTGCCGGCCGTTGACGACACATACACAGCATAGCCATCAGGGAAGCGCTTGTCGCCCGCCTTGGCGCGCCATGTGAGCACTGTTTGGTCTTGCAAAATGGTTATGGGTGGCGTTACGAGCCAGTCGTCCGACTGCCCGGCCGCCTTATACCACGATGTGGAGCAAGCCGCCATATCCTTATCGCCCGTAGGCGTTGTAGCCACCCAGGGCACACCAGGCTCAAAGCCCAGCAACTGCATGTCGGCCGAAGGTTCCAGCCCATCATTATCAATGAGAGAGAATGTGGATGGTATGCCACTGTTAAAGTCACAATAGAATATTGTCTGTGCCTTGGCGCCCAACGTAAGGGCTGCCGAAAGGCATGTGATGAAAAATGCTTTCATGTTTAATTTATTTAATCGGTGAAGCCGATGCCGCCCACAAAGGTACGACATCGGTGTCACACAAGTTGGTAATGTTAGCCTTAGTAGGGTTATGTTATTTAACCATCACCTTCTTCACGCTGCCGTCAGCATATTTCACGATGTTTAGACCCTTCACGGGAGCCTTAAGCATGGTGCCGCTTGTGCTGTAGCGGGCCATCACGTTGCTCTCGCCGTTAAAGGTGTTGGCAAGACCCACAGCCGATACGCCGGTGGCTGAAGTGCCGTTGACGAGGTCAACAATCATAAAGTCGGTCATGTCAGATTTAGCTGTATTGTTCTCCCTATCCCAGAACGACTGCACGGTGTAAGCAAACTTCAAGAAGTCGTATTGGTCGAGACCGCTGAAGCGGTAAGAATTGATGTCAGATGTTGTCTGCTGTGTGTCGAGCATGGTGAACACCATATTGCCGGCCTTGAGGTCCTGCTCAACGCTCACATAGTCGAGAGCAAAGGGATAGCCATTGCTGTCATAGAATATGAGGCTCTCCATATCAGCGTTAACATCCATGATAAATGTTCCTTCCACATAGCCAGTCTTTCCTGTTTCATCGGGCACAAAATCCACCGCGTATTTCTTCACTCCATCACTAACGGTGAGCACAGAACCGGCATAACCCACAGCCCTAAGGGTGAGCACAAGCTGCTTACCATTGGCCAGATAGAGCTGAGGGGTCTTGATATAAGGGGTAGAATAGCCCATTTGCTCACATCCCATATAGCCTTGGGCCAGCACATTGCTGTATCCTTCCCATCCAGGCATATTGGTATACTGGCTAAGCGAAGAAGCCGAACTGTTGCCAAGGGCCTTGCCCGACAGAGGATCGATGGCATCGGTAACGGTAGCATCAATCTTGTCAAAGCCCTCATCCAACAGCTTGTATGTACCGTCACTCTCAATGGTGGTCACACCATAGTTGGTAATCTGATAGCGAGTGGCCTTAGGCGCCTCTCCCCAGTTGGCTGTATAACCGCCACGCTGGTCGATGTCTGTTGCAGGCAATAGCTTAGGAGCGGCCACGCCGAAAGCCTCGTAAATGGTGCTTTCGTCAGAATAAAGACTCTGATAGTGGGCACGCACATTATAGAAATACTCACCCAGAGGGTCAAGGTCTGTAAAGGTATATGATGTTTCTTTGGTGTAGTCATAATAAGAGCCCTTGCGTCCCTTGCCATCTGCATAGACAGCCTCCATAGTATATGGACGGTCGGTGGTGACATAGAAGTTGTCAAGAACACCATACACACCTTCTGGAACATCGGTAAGAGTCATCTTCATGCACGAATAAATGCCAGGGAACATGCCATATGTAGCCTCGACCATGTCAACAACCTCGCCTTCAAGGAAAGCTGTGGCATTAAAATTGCCCAGATCTTTCCACACGCCATCCTGCTTTGCCCTGAGCGAAAGCTTGGCATTAGCTTTCAGATTATCCATGTCTTCATCGCTCATTCCCTCGGGCACCACCAGTTTAAAGTAAAATCCAGCCGTATTATAGGGGGCGTTAACATCAATGGTGGTAACCTCCTCACCAGACATCATCTTCAAGCCCTTTGTTCCATCGGCACCATCGGTTTCGGCAAACGATGCACCGCCCTCGGCTGTTGTTGCCCATCCCTCAGGCAGTGTGCCGTCTTCAAAGTCGATATTCAGGTCGAGGCCTGCATCGGCTGTGTACACCTTTTTATACAGATTGAGATAATAGTTGTATGCCAGGCGCACGGGCTGCCAGTTGGCTGTGAACTCGGTATCCTTGAATGCTGTTGGATCAAGAACCTTTGGATTAGCGATAAAGTTGGGCTGCGATGTTATCTGCACATCGTCTATAAGCATGCCACCATAACAGTTAATCTGCACAAAGCCGTCATTATCGGCCGACAGATTGCGGGCTGTCATGGTAACCTTCACCCAGCCATTGTCTGGATAGAGCACCATCTGCGTGTAGGGGTTGTCACAGTCGGCCCAATAGGGGTTTTCTATGTCTTTAAGGATATTGCAGAACATCAAAGTACTCTTATAGTCGCCTATAGGCTTGCAGCGGAATGTCACAGTGATATCGCCCGAATAGTCGCCCAGCGGCGTGTTAATGCAGCTACCCACCGCCTGATTGTGCTGAAAGAGAGCTATCTGTCCGCCAGCAGCAAAAGCATTGTCGCCCCACCATCCGGGCTGGTTGGTCAGTGCATTGTCAATATATGTGCCAGGCTCGCCATACATGCTGCACAGCAAGTGATCAGTGTCGGGAGCATCGGCGCTGCCTGCAGTGAGCTTAGAGAAGTCTTCATTAATCAGCTCAAACTCGGTGATGGTTTGTCCAGCCTTCTTCACAACCTTTTTCATTGGTGTGAGGGCGCTGCCGGTCATCGTGCCGGTCATTGGTGTGCTGGGCTTGGTGCGGTTGATAATGTCAACCTGCCTGCCTTGAAATGTCACCTTCTGGCTCTTGTCTGCCTTAACAAGTTTGGGTGTCTGCGCTGCCATGGGTGTCAATGAGAACAGTGCCATAGCAATCATTGCACTTGCTTTTTTCATTGTATCAAAAATCATAAGTATAACTGTTTATAGGTAGGACTCTCTTATAACAGGTTAACCCTCCGTGACGAGCCGAGTCCCTTTTCTCAACCAGCGGGTATAATTGTTTCGGTGGCAAAGATATAATGCAAATCCTAAAGAAAACAAAAATTGCTTACATCTTATGTGCTAATTTGCAAATAAGCACACAAAACGTAAGCAACAAGACATAAAAGCAAGTGGTTTATGCTGATTTAGTCATTTTCTGAAATTCTGATGGCGTGAGCCCGGTGATGCGCTTAAAGGTGGCGGCAAAGTTGCTGCGGCTCTTAAAGCCCAGGCTCTGGGCTATGGCCTCGATGGTGAGCCGGCCAAAATGCTCTTTGTCTGTGAGCCTGCAACAAGCCTCATTGATGCGATATTCGGCCAGCAGGGCATTGAAGTTGTTGCCATAGCTATTGTTTATTACCTGCGACACCGTCCAGTATTTCTCACCCACCAGTTCGGCCAGGCGCTTAAGGGAGAAATCTTGGTTTGCTATCACATCAACATCGTCCATCACACCCTTTATCTTGTCCATCAGCATCATTGCCATTTCATCACTAATGGCCGGTTGCTTGGTTGCACCTGTGTCATCCCCGGCCTCTGCCGTGATGTCACTCACTGGTGACTCTGCGTCTCTTTGCATAGTATCTTGTTGCAGGATGGCTGCCTGCTGCACCATCTGGCGCTGCTGGCGCTCGGCCTCATAGCGGCGCATCATGCTGACGCTCTTGTCGTAGAGCAAACGGTTTTTCTGCCTCAGACGGCGATAAGCCACGGCCAGCAGGGTGAGCATGATGCCCACCACAACGGTCACGCCCAGGGCCACCCACATGGCAATGGTCTGCTCGCGGCGGCGGCGCACGGCCTCGGCCACACGCTCATCGGCAGCCTTAAGCTCGTCGAGAAACTGCATCTCGTTAACGGCCTGCAACTTGCTCTCGGTGAGTATAGAGTCTTGTGCCTCAAGATACATCATGCGATATTTGCGATACTGCGTCTCGTTGCCCACCAGCTTATAATAGACGCTATACTCTCGGTAGATATCCACCAGCCAGTCTTTCATCCCCTTAACCTCTGCCATGTGCTGCACCTCATCTAGCAGGGCAATGGCTTGATGCTTGTTGCCAGCTAGCGAGTGTATGTGTGCCTTGATGAAGGTAGCCGAAAGCAGATAGCGCTCGGGCGTCAGCTTGTCGTCAATCTTCTTCAAGGCCATGTCACACTGCTGCAGAGCCGCACCATAACGCCGCTCTGAGGTTAGCTGCATGGCCTTGGCCAGATGGCGGCTGTAGGCCAGCAGAGGCGTGCCGTGGGGTATGCGGGCCTTGACAAAGGTATTAAGCTCTGGCTCTATCATGGCTATATGCTGCGTGGAATAGGCCTGCAGCATCATATTGTTAACGGCAATGCAGACAATATCCCATGTCTTATGCCTAAGGCCTTCAGCAAAACTCTTCTTATAATAAGCTATAGCCTTGTCGCTAAGCGGCGATGCTTGCTCGCTGCCACGACCTATACAGCACAGGTTGCCCATGTTGAGATAGATGTATGGCAGATTGTCGCCATAGCCGTATTTTTGGCTCAGCTTCAAGGCCTTGGTGAGATAAGAGTATGATTTCTGGTAGTCGTAATAAAAGAAGAAATACATATAGCCCAGATTGTTCATGGCTCTCAAACTGAGATCGTTTTCCTTGCGCGAGCCTTCTTTAGGGTCAAAGCGATTGGCAACGATGGTATACCACACCATGGCGCTGTCTCTCTTTTCACCGGCCAGCACACATTGCTTGGCCTTATCCATTAGCTGCTGTGTAGTGAACACGGTCCATCGGCTATAGAAATAGTCGTTCTGCCCACGGCCTTTGGCCATGAGCATCACGCTCACAGTGACTACAATGGTCACCAATGTCATTATTCTTTTGCCGCTTAGCATATTCTTGAACTCGTGTTGCTTTATATGTTTATGATTTGCAATATTACTACTTTTTTGCCAAATACACAACTGTTATATGGCTTTTCGCTAAAGTTTAAGCGGATATTTTTTTGTTCCTTTGCACCAACTTAGGTGTATTAGAGCCAATAAGAATGAGCAAGAAACGTGATACGCCCTGCAGCCGACGTGGACTGCAGGGCGTAACTTTATGCATCAGCACCGCACTGGTGTTGATATTGTTGGACATGGTGGTGTTCTCGGTGCTTACCGCACAAAATCCGGCTCACCCGACAAAGTCCGTGGCGGTCTACCCAAACACCAACGATACCCGATAGAAAAAGAACGGAATGTCCCTTACTCCACGCAGTTGGCTTATAAAAGCCTTCAGCTTGGAATTGAGCGATTCTGCCGATGCGTTGGTAGCGCGCGAAATGAAGTAATTGAGTATTTCGTCCTCGTACGTCTTTATGGTGTCCCTGACAGACTTTATTTCTCTCAGTGTGGATTCCGTAACCGTGTCGTACCATTCGTGGAGCCTTGTCCTGGCAGAGTCTTTTGTAAGCCCCAAACAATCTCCACTCTTCTAAAAACAAATCCAATTAAGCCTTAATGACCGATTTTGGGTTTAATTGTTTTCGGCAGCCATTTCTCTCATACGGCTAAGGCTGCGGTGCATCAGGTTGCGCACAGACTGGTAGCTGATGCCCATTATCTGGCAGATGTCGTCGTATTTGCGACGCTCTATATAGTATAGGTGTACAATCTGCTGCTGGCGTGGCGACAGATTGTGGATGTATTGTTCCATTGCCTCGTTACGCCTCTTCTCCTCTTCCATCTTCTCGAAGTCGTATGAATTATTCTGTTCGGCAAGTCGGCGGGTGTTGTAGTCGGTTATCTCCTCGTCTGACAGGCGCACCTGGCGGCGGAACTCGTCGTTGATGCGGTTTCGGAGCGAGACATAGAGATAAGACTCGATGTTGCACACCTTGTCCAATGCTTCTTTCTTGTTGAACAGTTTTACGAATACGTCCTGTATGCAGTCCTTGATGAGCTCGCGGTCTGATGTGAATTTAGATCCGAACGAGAACAGACTGTCCACGTGTTTGTCGTAGAGTTGCGAAAAGTTTACCATAGTTTGATAAGAAATACTGCTTTATAATGTTCCCACTCATGGCGGGAGAGTTTGTTTTAGAGTTTTATAGATTTGTTGTTGCAAAGATACTAATTGTAAAGATACAATTGTTTTATATCAAGTCTGTTTTTATGGTAATAATTGGTTTTTCTATAAAAAAAACAGGTATTGCACTTCATTTTGCAATACCCGTTAATCAATTCGTTATGTTTCGCTGACGTTATGTCATTCGTTTTTCAATGTTTTTTCTCATATCTTTTCTATCCAGTACACCTGTTCCGCCTTGCTTTCAGTCAGTGTGTAGCTTCCGTTGATGGCAGTTTTCTTTGCCACAGACCTTATGCTGCCGCTGGTTTTGTCTATGCAGAATATGTTGTAGCGCCCAGTGGAGACAGTCAGACAGAGAGGTTTGTCGGTATGGCTGTAAACCACATAGCCAATGCCATCGTCACCTATCATATCATAAGCCCCCGATGCAGTCTGGTTGTTGTCCACTACTTTCATCTTGGCAACGTCGGATAGGAATTTCTGGTCGTCTACCGGTATGTTTGGCAGTGATCCGCCGGCCATCAGTATAGCCCAGCCATACTGCGGATATTGCTGTGCGAATAGTGTTACCGCTTTGTCAGGGAATATACTTGTGTATTCTCTTACTGCCCGGTATGCTTCCTTGTAGCCGGTCTTTCCCACTTTCATCTTTCTCATGAACTGTCTTGGGGCCATGTTCTTGCCGGCAGGAGGAGCCCAAAGACCGGTGGTGTTGTAGTGCCAGTAGCGTATGTCGATGATGTCGACAACCTTTGAGAGCTGCGGGTCGGCGAGTATGGAGTCCTGTGCGTCTTTAGTGCAGCTGAGGGCAATCATGGGGTGTCTGCCCGTTTCCTCTTCCCATTTCGCTATAGTTTCCAGCCAGAAGCGTGTGAAATGTAGCGGTCCGGTGTATTCCTCGCTGATGAGCTGCACGGCGTTGCCGTTGTCTTTCAGTTGGTCGAGACACATGCGGATATATCCTTCGTGCAGTGGGCGCAAGGCAGGGTCCTGTTCGTTGTAGAACTGTTCTGCCATGAACACTCTCTTGTCGCCGGCAAAAGGTACAGGTTCTGGAAAGCTCGTGCCGTTCACATTGTTCACCGGTCGCCATGGAGCGTCCACCCAGTGGGCGCCAGCCTCGATGATGTTGTGCTGGAAATAGTTCTGGTTGAACAGCAGCATTCCCTCCTTGGCGGCAGCCTGTGCGAAGTCGCGTTCCCTCTGCCAGTACCATAGGTTTGGTTTCGTCAGGTCATACAGACTCAGTCCGTCCCACGCCCTGCCCTTGCCGCAGCGGGTGAAAGGCTGTTCGTAGAATGGAGCGCTGACGTCGCCGTCGGCTCTCTTCACTCTTTCGTGGTCGATGCGGCGTAGGTCATACCATAGTCCGTAATGGTTGTCGAGCATGGCATATCCGTTGTCTTTCAAGAATGTCACCACAGAGTCTATGCGGTCTGTCCATCCCGTGCCCTCCCTTCCAGGCACGAATCTCGTTATGGCAGGTTTGGCACCCTTTGCCACGAAGTTGTCTTTCGTCCTTCCGTTCCACCAAGGTATGGCATATCGGTTGCCGACGATGAGTCTGCCGTCGTATGTCATCTTTCCGTTTGAAATGGCGAAAGCCTTGTTGATGGTTTTCTCGTCGCTGCCCTTCAGTGATTTGCCGTGGGTGTTTGTTGACTTTATGTCGTTGATGTTCTTGAGTCCGTTTGCCGAGATGCTTGCGGTGTATGGTATGGAGTCAGTCCACATCTCTATCGTCACTCGTGGTGTGGTAACCGATTCCATGGCGAGCCTCTGTGCCACCTCTATTGTAGGACTGCTCGATGCTGTGATGTTCCTGTTGTATACATAACCGTTGTTGCCTTTGTCGCCCACACGCTTTTGCAGCTGGTCATAGAATAGGCTTCGCGGGGTCACGGCGTCGTTGCTGCCGCTCCATTCCCCGTTGCCGGTCATCGTGCCCCAGCAGGCGTTGGCGCTCGAACGGTTGTCTTTGTCAGGAGAATAGCAGTAGAGTGTTGATGCCGTACACTGCCACATCATACTGTTTGCTGTGTTCCATCCCGTTCCCATTTGCCAGTTTTCGAGATTGCGGAACGAGAGGTCGCCTCCCTCGATGTTCACCACGTCGAACAGTAGTCCCGGTGCCCATGAACCCACGCTGCCGCTGAAGCTGAGAGCCCCTTCGGCGTCGCATTGCACGAAGGCGTTCGGGCCCGGCGCTGCGAAGTCGGCTGCAAAATCATGAAATCCCTCTTTCGACACGCATCGCTGGAAGAGATTCTGTTCGCCCCTCGTCAGGAACACCCTTCTGCGCCAGCCTCCGATTTCCGACACCGGTTCGCTCGCTATGCAGTCTTCAACTGTGATACGCCTTGTCTGCCTCTGCAGGTTCACGGCGCTGCCGGCAAAGTGCAGAAAATCCGTGCGTCTCACCCAGCAGTCTCCGGCATTGTTCATCCACACCCCGTCCCAGCAGTGGTCCTCATCCTTCGGGTTCCAGTCGTTGTGCTGAGAGGCGAGCGTCATGTTCTCCACACCACATTCCGTTATCTCCCCCTTATTATAAGAGGTGATGACCATAGCCCTTCCGTATTTCTGGTCTATAGCCATCGTGATGGGAGCATCGAGGGTTATTACGTTTCCTTTTACGCTCTCCACAGTCCTTGTCCACTTCATGTCGATGTCTGAAGGTTTCCATCCCGTGTAGTCGAGCCCTCCGCCAAAGTCATTGCATCCCAGACTTTCTATCCATTCCTTGGTAGACGGTCTGAAAATCATTATCCTCTCTCCAACCTTGATTCCGGCAGTGGAGGAGAGCGTGATGTCCTGGCTTCCGGCAGCCAGTTTCTGGTCAGCCACCATTATCGTGTCACCTTTTGTCATGGCGCTTTGTCCCTCGATATAGACGAGGGCGCCGCGGTCGGTGCCACGCTTCACGAGTTTCGTCTTCCGTTTTCCCATACCTCTCAATACCACTCCCGATGCACTGATTCTCAACGGTTTGTCGAGATAGAACGTGCCTTCGCCGATAAGCACCGTGCCACGGTGTCCCTGTTTGTCTGCCTTCAGTCGCGACACGTAGTCGATGGCGCGTTGCAGACGGAGGCTGGCATCGGTATCGTCGGATTGACAATCCACGAACACGGCATTCCTCACGTCGGGAATACCGCCCACAGAGGCATGGTAGCCACAAGTGGAGTAGTCCATAGGGATGAATACGCTTTTCTTCTTCCCTCCCGCCGCGGCACTCAGCGTAGCACACAGAATAGTGGTGGTCAGGATGGTCCTCGTTATTTTCATCATCGTATTTGGAATTTTGTTGTTGTCATTTCATTGTCGGATTCGTATGGCGGCAGCATGCTGCCACCTTAAGATTCAGACGCTCTTTGCGCCTTATTGTAACCTGTATCCGCTTTATTGTAACCTGTATTCTCCAGATTCTATTGTTTGCTTTTGATATATTTATATTTAATAATGTTAAATCAAGACTTAAAGAGCGTTTTGTTTGCCAAACAAAGTGGTTTTCAATGTAAAAAATGTTACCTTTGTATTGTCTATACCCATACCGGAAGCCCCGATGGGCAGAGGTTGGGCAGACATATATACATATAAGGCGTAACTGTACGCTTTGGTTTTGACGCAGTAAGAATCTGGCAGTTCGAGCAAAGTTGTCAAGAACAAAGCAACGGGAACGCCTCATGAGGTGTATTGTATACAGCCTTTATTGGCTTCGAGCGATTTTGTCGTTCGTTGTCAAGAGTGCTTTCTATATACGTACACAGGCGTGGGGCTTTCGGCGTTGCTCGTTTCGACAACTTGGGCGATGCCAGAGCCTTTACTGCGTGGAACGAGTGACAGGACTGGCTCCACGTTTTCATGTATATATACCAACCATTTGTTAATCATGCCAATATGGTAGCCGTTGGCAAAAAAAAGAATAGTTGGTATGAGTAGTATAAAAGTTCCAATTACAAAGACGGATAAGGAAGGATTTCAAGTTATAATAGACTTGAATTTATATTGCGAAAAGGCTATAATAGCTACAATTTACAGATACACAGACAAGTTCTTTGTTTATCAGAACACGATGCCAAGTAATGATAAACAAGTCTGTGTGATTTTTGAATCAAAAGACGGTGGACTTGACGAAAATATCGTCAAGCAATTCTGTAATGACTTGATTGACCAACAACTTCGTGAAGTTACAACGGAGAAGTATGGACATATTCGTGATTTGATTGTGGAAGAAGCATTTAAACCTGTGTCAAAATGAGATTCTTGTTCTTTTTAGTTTCGTGTTTTTTGTCTTGTATTCCTACATTTGGAAATAACTGCTTTAAAGGAAACGAGGCAAATAAGAGATATGATAGTCAGTCTTTGTTGGTATTACATAAATCTTTACCTACAAAAACAGGCAGAACTCATAATGCTCATAGTTCACATATGGCACACGCTTCGCATGCTTCTCATTATTCTGTTACTATTATGAAAGCTGACTCTACAGCTCGTTTAACTCAAAGACAAATTAACTTTATAAAAAAAGAGTTGTGTATGTTTTATAAATTAAGGAATGATGAGATTAAAATATTGAGAGCATATAAGGCGGATACAGGAAGCATTCATTTGGATTTGGTGTCTTCGTCACCAATATATAAAGTAAACGATGTCATCTATTTAGAATTTCAAGTTGACAATAGTATTTATAAATATCTCATCCCCACAAGTCATGAAATAAGAACATTTCATACTGTTACAGGAAACAAGGATTATTCAAGAAAAAAATATAATTGGATGGATAAAATTAGTGTACAATGAATAATACTTATACAATACTCCCATTCCGCTTCGCTCGATTTAACGAAGAAGAATATCTTCTATCGAATGATGTAGGAGAATATATTTTCCTAAAGAATGACGACTTTCACAAATTCGTCAAGGGGGAACTTGACCCTACAAGTGACTTGTTCTATGGCATAGAGTCTAAGCAGATTGCCACGACAGATAACGTCGAGGATGTTGTAAAGATGCTTGCAACAAAATTCCGCACAAAGAAGAGTATCTTGGAAGATTTCACTTCTTTGCACATGGTTGTGCCAACTTTGCGTTGCAATTCAAGCTGCATTTATTGTCAGGTAAAAAGACATGAAAGTACTGACCATTCTGCCGATATGACCAAGAAAACGGCAAAGAATATTGTCAAAACTATCTTCATGTCTCCTTCTCCATGTATCAAAATTGAATTCCAAGGTGGTGACCCTTCGACCGATTTTGAAATGGTGAAGTATATCATAGAAGAGGCTGAATGGCAAAACCTATTCAAGAAACGTGAATTGGAATTTGTCATCTGTACAAATCTTACTTTACTCAACGAGAAGATGGTCAAGTATCTAAAGAAACATAATTGTATGATTTCTACATCTTTGGATGGTCCTAAGGATTTGCATGACACTAACAGACCTCTCCAAAACAAGAACCTTGACCACCACGCTATCTTTGAGAAAAATCTACAGATGATTCGTGGTATTTGGGGCGACGATGAATGTGCATCCGCTTTAATGACAACCTCAAAGTATAGCCTTGGAAGATTCAAGGACATCATAGACGAATACATCAGATTAGGTTTCCATAACATCTTCTTAAGAGCACTGAACCCTTACGGTTTTGCAAAGCAGCATAAGGATAAGATTGCCTATCCGATTGAAGATTTCGTAAAGAACTACAAAGAGGGATTGGACTATATCATTGAACTCAACAAGAAAGGGACATTCTTTGTTGAAGGATATGCAGCCCTACTTCTTCGCAGGATTCTGACTCCTTTTGCGACAGGCTTTGTTGACTTGCAATCTCCTGCAGGTGTTGGCATAGCTGGAGCAATATATGATTATGATGGTAGCGTGTACGTTGCTGACGAAGGAAGAATGATGGCTCGATTCAAAAACTATTATTTCAGAGTTGGCAATGTGAATGAGGATTCATATCAAAGTATGTTCAATGGAGAAAAGCTGCATGAGATTATCAGTAATGCTTGCAATGAATGCCTGCCAGAGTGTGCAGAATGTGTATTCCAACCTTACTGTGGTGCTGACCCTGTAAGAAATATGTCGGAACAGGGTGATATGGTTGGGCATCGTCCTACAAACGAGATGTGCAAGAAGAACAAAGCTATCATGCATTATCTTTTTGAACTTCTCCAAAGGCACGACCCTGAGATAAACAGAATATTTTGGTCTTGGATAAAATAGCGAGGTATGAAACAAGTTAAATCATTATACAACTCTAACGTAGAGGAACTTCTTGGACGAGTAACACTTAGCGGTAAAAATATATTTAACCGTTCAGCATATATCCTTGTGACCAATGAGCAGAATACGCCTAAAGGTTACAAGGCTATCATTTCAGCACATGATTTTTCAGACAAGATATCTACACCATGCATAAAAGTTGACAATATTTCTGACTTTAATGAAGGTGATGTGATAAACATATCCCCTAATGGAGAGGTGTGTTTTCTATATGAAATCAATTCTGCATCCAATGCAATCTTTACTACGGCTCGTTGTAATCATCGTTGTATCATGTGTCCTCAACCTCCAGTGCAGCAAGAGAAGGACAGAACTGATTTTAATCTGAATTTGATTAAACTGTTCGATAAGAATACACAAGAAGTCGGAATTACTGGTGGTGAGCCAACTATTATTGGTGACAGATTATTTGAGATTATACGCCAAATTAAAAAATCATGTCCTAAAGCTGCCATAAGCATACTATCCAATGGAGTGAAATTTGCTGATATTGACTACGCTGCAAAGTTAGCAGCTTGCAACCATCATGATTTACAAATAGACATTCCTATCTTTTCAGATATAGCTTCTATCCATAACCATATAGTAGGAGCTAAGACGTTTTACAAAACGGTTCAAGGTTTGTATAATTTGGCACAATTTGGGCAACAGATTGGTTTGAGGGTGGTTATCCACAAACAGACCTATAAGAGATTGCCACAGTTAGCAGATTATATATATCATAATTTTCCATTTGTCACACAGGTTGCCTTCATGCAGATGGAGACTACAGGTTTGGCAGAAACAAACTTGAAGGATCTATGGATAGACCCTTACGACTATAACAACGAGCTTAGAGAAGCTGTGCTTCTACTAAACGACAGAGGTATTACAACGTATATCTATAATGCCCAATTGTGTGTACTTCCACCCGAGTTGCGTCCATTTGCAAAGCAATCAATCAGTGAATGGAAAGATGTTTATCTTCCTGTTTGTGACGGATGTGTACTTAAAGGAGAATGTGGAGGTTTCTTCTCGACAAACAACAATAACATAAGTACACATATCCATAAAATTGAATGTACAAATTCATGTACAGAGTGAATTGTTAACTATATTGTCAAACTTAAAAACGGAGGTATCAATGAAGAGACTAATGTTTTTGATTGTTTCGGCATTTATCGCTACAACGAGTTATTGCGCCAACGTTTCTGATAACATCATGAACGTATTGGGCAATAATGACGAAACAACACAAATTGAGAAACAGAAGAATCAACCTTTGGTTTTGCAGAAAGCCATTGACATGGTAAAGAGTTCTCTTGCGGGTCACTATTCGCACAGTTCTCATTCTTCGCACAGTTCTCACAGCTCGCATAGCTCACACTCGTCTCACTATTCTAGTCGTTACTAAGGATAGTGATTCGCAAGATCATTGCGAGTTGTAAAATAATTTGGGAGGGGCGTGTTCGAAATGCACTCCTCCCTTAAATAAATAATAAACAATAGTTAGAGGAAACCTCAATCCCATTCATCAAGTAAGCGTATTCACTAATATAGCGGATACGTTTCCACAAGGCAGGGCTTGCAGGCTTAAGGACAAAAATTCTTTATGCCGACTGTGATGAAGTTGCCACCTAAATTGATGAATAGCCACAAAAACGGTTCTTCGTCAATTTAGGTGGTAATATCTCTTGCCAATCAGTCGACACAAAGTAATTTTGCCCTCAAGACATCAGGTTACAGGCTGTTCAACATACTACTATCGGATACTAAATAATTTTATATATTTGTAAATTCTAATATTACTCACTAATAAACTGACAGAAAAGTATTTAGCACACTTTTAAGTATTGTTTTTACCACCAAAATTGACGAAGAACCACAAAAACTATCAGAACCGTCAGATTGTATGGTTTTTTACTGTAATGCTTTGATAACCAGGTTGTTGGTAACCAGATGGCTGTTTTGAATCATCTGGATGGTTTGCAGATGAGAGGAATTATCAGATGACATCAACTTATTGGGCAACCGCTTGGCATAAATTCTGCCCAACAGGAGCAAGCACCTTGCCCCTGTTGAGAAAGCACCTTGCCCCACATGGGCAAGCACCGTGCCCATTTTAGAGCATAAAGCTGTTGAGGCTCAAGTATCCTGTTCTGTATTGGAGACAGGTAAAAGCATGGAGTTTCTGCCGGTTTAAAACAAAATGATCATTAGGACTTGTTTGTATTTTGTTTATTCTAATTTGGGTAGACCGATTTAAGTTTATGATAGTTGCAGTCTATTATGATATAGATGTGCTCATTTGTTTGTCTATAAAAGAAGCCGTATCTTTGCATCGTCAAAATTGATGATAGACCAAATGATGAACACCCAAGTATTAATCAATAAATATAAAAGATATGGAAAAGCTTTCAGATATAATAAAGAGCGGTCAACTGACTCTCGTTGACTTCTTTGCCACATGGTGTGGTCCGTGCAAGACAATGCACCCCGTTTTGGAACAACTGAAGGAAGAACTCGGCGACAGCATACGCATAGTGAAAGTTGACGTAGACAAAAACGAAGCCATAGCTATGCAGATGCGCATCCAGTCCGTTCCCACCCTGATGGTTTTCAACGGAGGAGAGATGAAATGGCGACAGAGCGGTGCCATGTCGGCAAACGAACTGAAGCAAGTGATAGAGAGCGTGAAGTAGAAAAGACAGCAAACAGTAATAAAATACCCAATTGAGTAAAGGTAAAACAATAACTTGACCAATAAAAATACAGGTCAAAATTTGATCAAGTTATTCTTTCACCATTACTGAACGTCCTAATGACCGTTTGGGAAGTAAATATTTATCGGCCATGACAGCAAACAAGAAAAAATTCCTCATAGTGGGTGGAGTGGCAGGTGGAGCTACTGCAGCCGCACGCATCAGACGAATGACAGAAGATGCAGAAATCATACTCTTTGAAAAAGGAGAACATATCTCATACGCCAACTGCGGACTGCCATATTATATCGGTGGAGTGATAGAAGACCGCGACCGTCTGTTTGTGCAGACTCCAGAAGCTTTCGGCAGACGTTTCAATATCGACGTGCGCACAAGGAGCGAAGTGACGGCGATAGATGCGGCAGCCAGACAAGTGACCGTGCGCACCGCCGACGGCAAGGAATATGTCGAATGCTACGACAAACTGTTGCTCTCACCGGGAGCGTCGCCCGTGGTGCCGCCTCTCGATGGCATCGACAGCGAAGGAATCTTCACGCTGAGAAACGTGAGCGACACCGACCGCATCAAGCGTTACATGAGCAACCACAAGGTGAGGCGAGCTGTCATTGTGGGAGGTGGATTCATCGGTCTGGAGATGGCAGAGAATCTGAAGCACGCCGGAGCACAGGTGGCTGTGGTGGAGATGGCAAACCAGGTGATGGCGCCTATCGACTATTCGATGGCGGCTATCGTTCACGACCATCTGCAGCAGCAGGGCGTGAAACTGTATCTGGAACAGGCTGTGGAAGGCTTCTCTCAGGATGGAGAAGAACTGGAAGTGCATTTCAAATCAGGCATCAGTCTCAAGGCAGACCTGGTGTTGCTGAGCATCGGTGTGAGACCAGAAACACGACTGGCACAGGCAGCAGGACTGAAACTTGGCGACATGCGCGGCATCTGGGTGAACGAGTATCTGCAGACATCAGACGAGAACATTTATGCCGTAGGCGACGCCATCGAATATCCACATCCTATCACCGGAAAACCATGGCTTAACTTCCTGGCAGGACCCGCCAACCGTCAGGCACGCATCGTGGCAGACAATATGGTGATGGGCAACAATGAGAGATACGAAGGGGCAATCGGCACGGCAATAGCCAAAGTGTTCGACATTACCGTGGCATCTACCGGTCTGCCGGCAAAGCGACTCAAGCAGATGGACATCCCATATCTCTCAGCCACGATACATAATGGTGCCCACGCCGGATACTATCCCGGCAGTATGCAGATGGACATCAAGATAACCTTCTCGCCTGAAGACGGCAGACTCTATGGCGCTCAGATCGTGGGCTACGACGGGGTGGACAAGCGCATCGACGAATATGCCATGGCGATAAAGAACGGAGCCACAGTAGACGACCTCACCCGTCTGGAGCATGCCTACGCACCGCCATTCTCTTCAGCCAAAGATCCCGTGGCGATATCAGGCTATGTGGCAGGCAATATACTGAGCGGAAAGATGACTCCACTATATTGGCGCGAGTTGAAAGATATTGATACAACGAAGGTGACGCTCATCGATGTGCGCACAGCCGATGAATATGCCCTTGGAACTATCTCTGGAGCCATAAACATCCCGTTGGACGATATGCGCGACAGACTGTCTGAGATACCGGGAGACAAGCAGATATGGCTGTTCTGCGGAGTGGGACTCCGTGGCTATCTGGCTTCCAATATCCTGAAAGCCAACGGATATGAAGATGTGCGCAATCTGATAGGAGGATACAAGACATACAAGGCTGCCACTGCAAAGATAAACACGCCGGAAGGATTCGACGAAGCAGCAGATAATAGTCAGGCGAACGCTTCAGAAACGTCAGGATGCAGCGCTGATGCTCCGTCGTGTTCCGCAGACAAAGAGGTGATAAAGGTAGATGCGTGTGGCATTCAGTGTCCCGGACCAATCATGAAGATGAAACAGGCGATGGACGCATTGAGTGCAGGCCAGCAGTTGGAAATCCGTGCCACAGACGCTGCCTTCCCAAGAGATGCAGAGGCATGGTGTAATACAACAGGAAACAAGTTTCTGGGCAAACGGTCGGAGGCTGGCATACACATAGCTCTCATAGAGAAAGCCACACCATGCGCCATAGAAGCAGCCAAGCCTCAGACCAACGATTTTGGAAAGACGTTGATACTCTTCAGCGACGATCTAGACAAGACGCTCGCCACATTCGTTCTCGCCAACGGGGCGGCAGCAACAGGAAAGAAAGTCAGCATATTCTTCACGTTCTGGGGACTGAATGCAATAAAGAAGACTCACAAGCCAAAGGTGAAGAAAGACATCTTCGGACGGATGTTCAGTTGGATGCTCCCTTCAGACTCTTCCAGACTGGCACTCTCGAAGATGAACATGATGGGTATGGGCGCCAAGCTGATGCGCTATCTGATGAACAAGAAGGGAGTGGACTCTCTGGAGTCGCTTCGCCAGCAGGCAATCGACAATGGAGTGGAGTTCATAGCCTGCCAGATGTCGATGGATGTGATGGGAGTGAAGCGCGAGGAACTGCTCGACAATGTCACCGTCGGAGGTGTGGCAAGCTATATGGAGCGTGCAGACAGGGCAAACGTGAATCTTTTTATCTAAGAAGAAACAGTCAACAATGTATATGCCCATTCACTAACACCGCATTATGAATCTACAACAACTCAGATACATAATCGCCGTCAACCGCTTCCGCAATTTTGCGAAAGCGGCTGACTCGTGTAATGTATCGCAGCCAACGCTCAGCGCCATGCTGCAAAAACTGGAAGAAGAACTCGACATACGCATCTTTGACCGCACCAACAGATCGGTGACGCCTACCACCGCCGGCGAAAAGATAATCCGTCAGGCAGAGAATGCGCTGATGGAGATTGAACGCATCGGCGAGATAGTTTCTGAAGACAAGGGACAAATAGGCGGCGGGTTCAGATTGTCGGTAGGTCCCACGATAGCGCCATACATACTGCCGAAGTTCATCAGACACTATAGGGAGATGTATCCCACAGTGGAATTGTCGATACAGGAAATGAAAGTGAACTTCATGATAGAGGCGCTGCAGCGAGGCGAACTGGATGCCGGAATGGCGATATCGGGCAATGTGTGCGATGGGGTGCTTGAGATTCCGCTCTATGCAGAGAAATTCATGGTATATCTTGCCGAGAGCTGCTGGCGCAAGTTGCCCGTGTTCAAACCGGAGAATCTGGAACACGAGAACATGTGGATAATGAAGGATGCCCAGTGTCTGAGAGACAGCGCTTTCTCTTTCTGTAAAGCACGGAGCAAGGGAACCCATATCTATGAGGCTGGCAGCATCACCACCCTTGTGCATATCGTCGACGAGAATGGCGGTTTTACCATCATTCCGGAGATGCACCTTCCGTTTCTCAACGACAGGCAGCGGGAGAACGTGCGCCCGATAGAAGGCGACTATCTCTCGCAAAGGCGAGTGTCGCTGTATGTCAAGGAGGATTATGTGAGAGAGCGTATGCTCAACACCATTACCGACACCATGAAGACATTCATGCCCGCAGGGATGATAGGCGAGGGGATAATGAACTACGGCATCAGACTATGACCGTTTTGAAAAATATAGTTGCCAAAAAACAAAATCCAAGCAGCCCTGATGGCTTTTAAAGATGACAAAATCCCGTGCTGAAAAGATATTCTCTATCACGGGATAGATATTTACAATTGTTCACATGTAGAAGGAATAGTATCTTTGCCAAAACTATTATATTATAACAACAACTCCCAACGGTCAATAGTCAGTTGGGGAGGATAAAGCAAAGATATGGAGAAATTGCGTAAAATATACCTCTTCTATTATGAAGGCTTCAGGGGGATGACGGTCGGCAAGACGCTGTGGACCATCATCCTCATAAAGCTCTTCATAATGTTTGCCGTTCTCCGCATATTCTTTTTCCAGCCCGCCCTTTCGGGCACCGACGAGGAGAAAGCAGACAAAGTGAGGGAAAATCTGATAACAACGAAACCTTAATAAAAAAGCGTATGGATATAATCAACGTAGTAGAATGGTCAAGGGCTCAGTTTGCCCTTACCGCATGTTACCATTGGCTCTTCGTGCCGCTGACATTGGGATTGGGAATAATAGTAGCCGTGATGGAGACAGTGTATTACCGCACCCGCAAGCAGGAATGGCTCAGTCTCACCAAGTTCTGGATGACGCTCTTTGGCGTCAATTTCGCCATCGGAGTGGCTACGGGTATTATACTGGAATTCGAATTCGGTACCAATTTCTCCAACTATTCATGGTTTGTAGGCGACATCTTCGGTGCTCCATTAGCCATCGAAGGCATCTTTGCCTTCTTCTGTGAAAGCACTTTCTTCGCCGTGATGTTCTTTGGATGGAAAAAGTTTTCTGCCGGCCAGCACCTTGCTGCCACCTGGCTCACTGCCTTTGGCGCGAGTCTGAGCGCATGGTGGATTCTCGTTGCCAACTCATGGATGCAGTATCCTGTGGGCATGGAGTTCTCTGCCGACCAAATGCGCAATGTGATGGTCAGTTTCCGGGATGTGGCTCTGTCGCCGGTAGCAGTAAACAAGTTCATCCATGCCGTCACCAGCGGATGGTGTCTCGCCGGTGCCTTTGTCGTATGCGTCAGCGGATGGTTCCTGATGAAGAAGCGCAACGTAGACTTTGCCGTCAGGTCTGTCAAGGTGGGAGGTGCAGTAGGTCTTGCAGGCATCCTGTTGTGTATGTTCTCCGGCGACGGCAGTGCTGTTGAGGTGACAAAGGTGCAGCCCATGAAGCTCGCTGCCATGGAGGGTCTGTATGAGGGCAAGGAAGGCACGCCCCTTGTGGGCTTTGGCATACTGAATACGGAAAAACAGTGGAATGACGACAAGGATCCGATGCTGTTTGAGATAGCCATACCAAAGGGATTGAGCATACTGGGACGCCACGACGCCAATGCCTTTATTCCGGGTATCAAAGACATTATTGAGGGCAAAGACATTGTGGATGGAAAGGAGGTCAATACCGTTCCGTATGCCGAACGCATCAAGCGCGGCAAGGCAGCCCAGAAGGCTCTGGCGGCATACAACGAGGCTAAGAAGGCAGGCGACGCTGCCGGAATGGCAAAGGCGGAAAAGGAACTGAAGCCAGACTACAAGTATTTTGGCTACGGCTACTTCAATGATGTGAAAGAAGCAATCCCTGATGTAGCCATGGTGTTCTATCCTTTCCATATCATGGTCGCCGTCGGCGGATGGCTGTTGGTGTTCCTCGCCGCAACGGTGTTCCTGTCGTTCAAGAGACGCGGATGGCTGAGCTGCAGATGGAAGAACATAAGTATATTCCCGCTTTTGGCATTTGTCACTTTGCCTCTGGCATATCTCTGCTCCCAGTGTGGCTGGATAGTAGCTGAAGTGGGTCGTCAGCCATGGGCAATCCAGGATATCATGCCAGTGCAGGCAGCCGTGTCAAGTCTGTCGGTAGGTCAGGTCGTCACCACATTCGTCATCTTCGGCTTGTTGTTCACCATCCTGCTGTGTGCAGAGATAAACATTATGATAAAGCAGATAAAGAAGGGTCCCGAAGTGCAGGAACACGTAAACTAATTTTGTTAAACCCACAAATATATACACTATGAACTATCAATTATTACAAGAATACTGGTGGCTTTTGATTTCCGTCTTGGGATCACTGTTGGTCTTCATGCTCTTCGTTCAGGGCGGACAGTCGATGATACCCCAGATGAAGGAGGAGCAGCGTGAGGACATGATATATACCATTGCCCACCGTTGGGAACTAACCTTCACCGTGCTCGTCACCTTTGGCGGAGCCTTCTTCGCTTCGTTTCCGCTGTTCTATTCCACCTCCTTCGGTGGAGCATACTGGATATGGATGCTTATACTCTTCGGCTTCGTCGTGCAGGCGGTGAGCTTCAAATACCGTCTTTCCGACGGAAACATCCTCGGCCGCAAGGTATATGACATCTTCCTTTTCATCAACGGCATTTTCGCGCCGCTGCTCTTGGGCGGTGCGGTGAGCACATTCTTCTTCGGAAGCGATTTCACGGTAGAGAAGACAAATCTCACAGACGCCGCAGCTCCCGTGATATCGCAGTGGGGAGACTGGCATGGACTCGAAGTCCTTCTGGATTGGCGTGTGGTGATGTTCGGATTGATGGTATTGTTCCTCACAAGGGTGCAGGCCAACCTGTGGTTTCTCAATCAGGTGAAAGACGAGAACACGGCAGAGTGGAACAGAAAACAGCTCCGTGTCAATGCTCCGGTATTTGTCGTTCTCTTTTTTGCCACAACGGCAGTATTGCTTACGACCGGCAGTTACGAAACTACCGGCCTGCATGAGTTCCAGTGGGTAGACAACAAATATCTCAACAATTTCATAGCCATGCCGGCGGCGCTCATAAGCTTCCTCTTGGGCACACTCATGGTGCTCTATGCAGTCTTTGCCGCTCTGTTCAGAAAGAGTCGCAAGGGAATATGGTTCTCCGGTTTTGGAACGGTGCTTGTGGTTCTGTCGCTCTTCTGGGTGGCAGGCTATAACGACACGCCTTACTATCCGTCTTATGCCGATATGGAGTCGTCGCTGACAATCTACAATTCGTCATCATCAGAGTTCACCCTGAAGACCATGAGTGTCGTCAGCCTTGCCATTCCGTTCGTGTTGGCATACATCGCATGGGTGTGGTATAAACTCACGAAATAAGCGGGAGATTTATATGCCCCATTGAGTCTGACCCCAAGCGGCGCTGATGACCGCTTGGGGTTATTTTGACTTCCATATTTCATAGCAGAACGGAGGAGTCTTGGGATTTCCTTCCTGTTCATGGCTGATGGCTGAACGCTCAGCCTTTATTGTTTCCACATATTGTTCCAGCATGTTCTTGAAGACAAGGAAAGAACGTATCTTCGTGTCGTGGTCTGAATGCTGGATGATGAAGACATAACGGTTGAGCGGATGCTTCCGCATCACGCTGACAATCCTGTCTGCCAGGTTTTCTGTGAAGGTGCAGTCTACATTTGAGAAGAAATACGACATATTGAAAACCACGAGGTTTGGTACTTCAGACACGGAAGTCCAATAGCTGTCGTCCAATTCCATGAATGAAGTCTTGAAATCCATCAGCATCTTGTCGCCGGTAGTTTCTCCCAGTAGCTTTTCCGCCATTGCCTTCATCGCCGCAGAGATGTCAATGCCAGTATAATGAATGTCCGGAAAAAGCCCCGCCATTTGCTCTGCAAACGCGATGCCGCAGGTGGCAGGTCCGCATCCGATGTCTATAAACCTTATTCTTCCGCTCATATTCTTTGCCATGGCCGACAACCAGTTGCTGTAAGACTGATACAGTCTTTTCGCACTGCGATAATACCTCTGCATGATGTAATGACAGTATAGCAATACCTGGTCGTCGGCATTCATTATCAGGTTGGCGTTCAATTCCGTGCTGAATAGCGACGAGTCATTCGAGAAGTCCGACCGTCCGTAGTTGATGAGCGACATGTTGGCATCAGTCGTATTGCCGAGGATTATCTCGTGTCCTCTTGTGCGCAAATCATTTTTTATCTCATCCACGACATGCTTGCTGAATGCGGCAGCGAATCGGGATGACATGCCCAATGTTTCCTCAGCCATTGTCGTTTCATAGGCGTCAACCGTTTCGCTTACTTCAAAGTTTCCCTTGCAATAATCATCCGGAGCTACATCAAAGTATCCACCCTTGCTCCTCACGAACTCCATCAGTTTGTAGAAAGTGAAGTTCTCGTTGAGAAGAACAGGGTTTCCGATGAGAATCAGGTTCAGTCTCGCCCTGGTCATGGCAACATTCAGTTTGCGGTCTATCACCAGTCCGTCCTCTTCAAACACATTGCTCGTAAGGAAGTTGAGCTGATACGGCTGCTGGATGGTGAAACCATATATGATATAGTCACGCTGACTGCCCTGATAGCGCTCCACGGTGTCTATCGTGATGTCATGAAGACAGGGAATGCCGAACTTGTCTATCTCGTTTCTCACCGTGGATATCTGGTTGCGGTAGGGCACAATCACGCCAACCGTCTTTTCCGTGTCGAAACAACCGGATTCCAGCTCATACACGGCGCGTACGGTGGCGGCAATCATCCTGGCCTCCACGCTGTTTGTCTTTGCCGATAGCGACCGCTTTGGCGGTTCTGCCGTGACGAAAGCTATGCGGCGGGTCGTGAGCATGGTGATGATGCCGTTGCCGGTGTCTTTGCGCACATTGGGAAGAATCTGGTGGTCGAGCGGCACGATGTCAAGGCGGTTGCCGTAGAAGGCATAGTTGGGAAACTCCGCAATGTCTCTGTGCATGCGTCCCTGCTTCGTCAGCATATACACGAAGCGGTCGTCGTAGTCGCCTCTGCACGTCTTGAAATGTGCGAGCAGGCGCTCAAAGAGCGACAACCGGCAGTCAGAGAGATGGATGTCGCACAGCTCCGGTTCAGTCACGGCAGACTCCTCCGGCGTCTGCTGCACTACGGCAGGCAACTGCTTGTGGTCGCCTATGAGCACAAACTTGTCTATCCTGCACAGGTTGTCTTTCTGTGCGCTGAGCAGTCCGATGAGATGTGGCTCGAGAATCTGCGACGACTCGTCTACAATGGCAAGACTGAAGTGCTTTATCTGCAGCAATGACACGTTGGCGTTGAGCGCGGCAGTCGTTCCGCAGAACACCCTCGTGGAGCGGATGGCCTTTCTGCCGGAATCCAGATCTTGGGATTTCAGTTTGTTGCTCAGCAGATATTGACGGTATTCCTTGGAGCAAGAGAGTTCAGAACCAATCCTCACGAAGTCGAAGTCGGGATCCTCCTCCTTCAGTTCCACAAGCTTGCTGCATATCTCGTCAACCGCCCGGTTTGTGTATGATAGCAGCAGCACGTTGGTGTCCTCCTCCAGCAGTTCCTCCTTCAGCAGGTTCACCAGTCCGTAGGATGTCTTGCCCGTTCCCGGAGGACCGATGATGAGAAACAGGTCGCGCGCCTGTTTCGCACGGTCAACGAGCGTGTTGAAGTTGCCGTATTCCCCCTTGCGCCTTATCGTAGGGTCGGTCTCCGGCTGGCGCTGCAGGAGGATAAGGTCGCGTCGCTCTTTGGGAGCAGAGAGGAATGAGTGCATGGCGCTATACAGAGAGCCCGTCATCGACTCAAGCATATCGTGCTCTATTGCCCATAGTGTGTCGCCAGGTTTGTTCCCAAAAGCAGTCTTGTCCGTCTGGCTGCAGCGCAGACGCAGTTCTATACTGTCGTTGCGCATGTCGATGATGGTGGCGCGGTGTACCATTTGCGCACATGCGTCAGGCACCTTCGTGTCTTTGTTGTAATTGTATGGATAGAGCATCACGATGTCGCCGATGCGGAAATTGGAGGTGTCAGCCGACTGTGGCTCGTCAAACCGGAGCTTTATTCCGCTCACAGACGTCTCCTGCTTGTCCTCAAAGTCATATCCGGCGATGTGCAGCTTGTCGTAGATGTTGCCGGCAGCCTTCTTGTCCTCCAGCGTGTCATTCCATGTTGAGGCGAAGCCGGAATCCTCCTTCGTCTTGTTGCCAACCTTGGCAAGCAGCTGCTCGTTTTCCAGAAAGCGCAGAAACCGGAGATAATACAGACGCTCAAGCTTTGATGCAGAGGCGATGGGCGAAAGGAGTTTTGAAAGTTGAGGCCGTATGTAATCCTCCCACAACCGTCCGGTCACCTTCTTCTTGTTCAGCATGTCGGGAGTAAGACTTGTCAGGATGTCGAGTCCCTCCTTGGCATACAGTATCTCGCTCCATGCGAGCAGGTTGCGCATCCTGATGGCGCGGTGCAGCAGCTGCGGGGCATTAGGTGAGCTGACCAGTCCTTCAGAGTATTTGGAGTAGAGGAGCATGATGCCTCTGATTTCCGACGGATACTTGTCATATCCATAGGTGAGCAGCGCACCATACAATAGGGCCTGCACCCAGTGTGGTTCCCTCACTTTGGGTATGTTGGGATTATAAGATGGCGAAGTGTAAGGCACGAAATCCCCCTTTCCTGATTTCTGCTCTATGATGATGATGTCTTTATCCTTTTGCCACAAGAAGTCAAGACGTCCCTGAATGCCCAGCACCTCGCTGAAGAACGACGGTTCGAGAACCACACCTTTCCTGTTGTAGTCTTTGATAGACTGTGGCAGACTGGCGCCTATCAGATGGCTGATGTTGCGCTTCTGTATCTGTGCGTCTTGCGTGAACCTGATGCGGTCCTTTGGGAGTTCCAGCCCCGGGCATGATATTATGCTCATGATATTCCTGCTGACAAACTCCTTGATGCTGTCGCTGAAGGCGATGTTGCGGTCGTGTACCACATCATCGAGGAACTGTCCCGACAGGTTACCCAGATGTATGGGCAGCGTGTTGGGATTCGGTTTTATCTTGTTTACCAGATTCACGAACGGCGATTCGGCATAAGACTCGAAGCAGCTTGATATCGTGGTGATGTTTATGAGATAGTCTGGCTCCAGAATGATAAGCTCCGGCAGACAGATTTCGCCGCGCTCATCCATACGGATGCGCACCAGGTTCAGTCTGGCTCCCTCCCAGAGTGTTGTCTTGAGGTACGACCAGTCTGATTTCCCCTCAAGCGTGAGGATGTGGTTGTGGTTGCCGTAGGAAATCTGCATGGTGTTGTTGTTTTCCTCTTCCGTCGCCCATATATACTCGTCATCCCAACGTTCCACAACGACCCGAAGCACCTTCTCGCTGTATCGTCCCCATGTCTTCTTCCTGTCGGCACGTGGAAAACAGGCTTTCAGCTGCTCCGGTATTTCTTCCTTGCCGCACACATGATACACCAGCAGCGTTGTGGCTTTCAGATTATGCGGAAAGAGCTTGGATAGTTCTTCTGCCGAGAGTTCCTGGTCGCTGTTGGGGCGGGGAAAGAGGTCCTTGCGACCCAGCTGTATGAGATTGGCAATATTGGATGGTATATCGTATTCCTTGATGCAATAATCCACCTTGGCGAATAGTCCCACAAAAGCAATCTGGCAGTCGAGAACGGCTTGATCCACCGCCCGGCGGAATACCTGTTTGAGAATGGCGTATCTCTCTTCTTCCGTCATGTCGGCAGCGCAAGATTCCTTCAGCAGCATATATAGGCTCGATGCGGAGTCTACGACGATGGATTTTCCTATGCTGGCATTGACCCTCTCGCTGTTGTCAATCTTTCGTTTGGTATATGGTTTTGTCTGCATGATTATTTTCCTGTTATGGTGTCGGCAAATCTGTTTTCCTTATGGCGCTACCAGATTTTGAGCGCATGCAAATATACTCAAACTATACGAGAATAAGCCATGAAAGCACACCTTTCGAAAAATAAAGCTGTCATAAACCATATCGCCACATTTGCTAACGTGCAATGCAAAAGGGCAACGTCTTTATCAACGTTACCCCTGGTTGTTGTAATTATTTCCAGTCAACAGTGTTGTTTTATTGGTGAAAATGCCGTAAATTTGCTGATTGAATAATAAATGCAGTATTATGGCAGAGAAATACATCAATCCACATACTGATTTCGACCGCGACATCGTGAATGCCATACGGACTGCGGAAAAGAAGAAATATGCAGAAGGTCGTGCGGAAGGACGAGCAGAAGGACGAGCAGAAGGACGTGCAGAAGGACGTGCAGAAGGACGAGCAGAAGGAATTGTAGAGGTTGCGAAAAAAATGCTTCTCAAGGGTATTTCTGCTGAACTTGTTGCAGAAATGACGGGAATGTCACTCGATGAGGTTTCTAAATTGAAGTAATATATTTTCCATTGCCCCAATGTAATAAATGCAGCATTATGGCAGAGAAATTCATCAATCCACATACTGATTTCGACCGCGACATCGTGAATGCCATACGGACTGCG
>ERZ791573.192-NODE-192-length-41555-cov-9.346096_pt1 | contig 41555 bp, 30 predicted proteins | sample MGYA00509971_ERZ791573 | MGnify/ENA primary metagenome ERZ791573 (study PRJEB30046, sample SAMN00791921) | human gut metagenome | study: EMG produced TPA metagenomics assembly of the A metagenome-wide association study of gut microbiota in type 2...
AACCAAAACGCTTAGGAAAGTGAGCTAAATTTGGTACAACGAACTGGACACCCTAGTTATTTCTTTGCGTGACAAGGATCGTAGCGAAGTACGTTCAAGAGCCAAAATTGACATTAATTCATTTCCTCTAAAGTTCACAGTTAGAATCGCAGACAATAAGAAAATAGAAAAATTAAGTTCTCGCATAGCCAAGTGGCAAAAAAATAACAAGCAGTCCTCGGATATTCGCGCAATGGATTGTACGTTTGAGGGCTATTCTGTTAACCTGAATTTTATACATACGGGCATAAGGTTTCAGCACTTCTCTCAGAAACTTCATACCAGAGTAAGCCTTTGGACATTCGTCATGGATAGTATTCACTTCTCATTTAGAATGGACTCTGCAAATCATCATACTTATTATCGACTCACAGAATCAGCCAATGTGATCGAAGCAGACTTAAATGGTCTTGAAATTAGAAATAGTCGTCCTGTGTTTTGCCAATATAGTACAGAACTAGTTTTAAATGGAGAAAAGTATCTACTTTTCTACGAAATGCAAGGCAAGAGCAAGCGTGTATTCATAGAAACAGACGGAAATATCAATAACATCTGCTCGCTGTTGTCGTTTTATGTTGGAGCGATGATAGAATGGGATATGAAAATATCAGATTATGATGGAACTAGAACTATCGATGTTCGTGAGCCATACTATAAAACCCCATTAGCCAAAACCGATAACGAGCCGCTTAAATACATTGTCACGAACAAGGAATGCCCCAATCATCTGCATGTCATTCAAGAAGGTGTTGTCGCAAATTCAACAGTCTTTGACGAATCTCTTTCCCAAAGCATTGAATTATACGCTCGTGCCGCATTCCTTGATAATCGCAGTCGTTTTCTCTCTTATTATTCAATAATCGAGAAGCAAGGAAACGATAGTTTTGGATTAGAAATCAGTCAGTATCTGTTGAAAAATGATATTGATTACGATAAACTGTCGTGTGGAATCGCGGGTCAAGAGATAAAAGATCGCAAAGGCGAAACAATAACCAATATTCGCGATTTGAGAAACGAAATCCTACACCACATAGGGTCAAGAGAGATTGACAAGTTTATGCGTGAGTCGGAAATCATCACTAGGATGCAATACACAGCATGCATAGTCATTCTTTGGCAGATGGGATTTAAAAACATTCAGTTCATAAAAGATTGGGAACATTTAAGTGTTTTTACCGATAACGTTGAACTATATGATTACTTCAAAGATAAAAATCTGCTGTAATATCCAGCTTTCGAAACACAGATAATGAAGAAAGAAATAAAGTCACGTCGAGTGCGTGAAATCATAGAGGAACTGAAAGACCAGTACATGGAGGCAGACAAGAACTGCCGTCCGTGGATTATTGGTTTCTCGGGTGGCAAGGATTCAACCGTTCTACTGATGCTCACATGGATTGCCATGCAGGAGTTGAGGGAAGAAGGACAACCGCTGCATAGACGTGTGTATGTGGTTTGTAATGATACGATGGTGGAGAATCCTGTCATCGAGGAATACGTTTCTACCGTATTGCTGAAAATAGACGAGGCGGCACGAGAGCAACAAATGCCCGTACAAGTGATAACAACCACACCACAGCTCGAAGATACTTTCTGGAGTTGCGTTATCGGTAAGGGTTATCCTGTGCCAAATAACTCCTTCCGTTTCTGTACGGAGAAGATGAAGATTAAGCCTACATCGAAGTTCATTACCGATCAGGTGGTGGCCGATGGTGAGGCTATCGTGCTTGTGGGTACTCGTCTCACCGAGAGTCAACAGCGTGAACGTAGCATTCGCCGCCATGAGATAAAAGGTCATCGTCTGTCAAAGCACCCATTGAATCCAAACACCTTCACATACGCTCCTATCAAGGAACTGATGCTTGAAGAGGTTTGGTGGATTATCAACTCTATCCCTTCACCATGGGGCTTTGACAATAAGATTCTCTTCAACATCTACCTTGATGCCTCAGCCGATGATTACGAGTGCCCAACCGTGGTGACAGATGATAGCCACCGCTCGTGTGGTCAAAGTCGTTTTGGTTGTTGGATTTGTACCGTGGTGAAAGAGGACAAATCAATGAACTCGCTCATCAAGAATGGCGTTGATTGGATGAAGCCTCTCCTTGACTTCCGCGATCGACTCGTTGAGAACCGAAATGTTTCCGAACTCCGTTGCGACACTCGCCGTAATGGTCAGCGAGCTGTGGACGAAACCGGTCACAACCTTGGCAACTACACCATGGAGTACCGCATTCAGATGCTTCGTGAACTCTTGCAGACGCAGAAGACGGTACAGGAAGGACATTCAAGTGTCAACCTCATCACCAGCCAGGAACTCATCGCCATACAGGTGATTTGGTTCCGTGACGGCAATTTCTCTACCACCGTCAACGACATTTACAACGAGGTTTACGGCTACAACATTCCGAATCTCGAAATCGGATTGCAGGAACGACTCATATTGGAGAAATCATGCACCGACCCTCAGCATTTCCAACTCATTCAGGAACTCCTTGCCCTGCAGAAGAGCAAGGTGCTGTTGATGCGTAAGTTCGGTTTGCAGAATGACATTGAGGAACGATTGGATTCATTCATCAAAGAGAAGGAGGCAGAGGTATGATCATACAGAGCATTACATTGAACAACTACCGCCTCTATGAAGGCGTGAATACCATAAAGTTCACCCTCAACGAAGAGAAGAACATCCACCTCATTTGTGGCGAAAATGGCTTTGGTAAGACCACATTCCTGCACTCTCTGCTTTGGTGTCTTTACGGTCGCTTTGTGGGTGACGTGCCAGCATCAGGACAGGATGCCAATGCCAATTACAATGCACTTCTCCAGAGCAATTTGAATATCAATGCCGCAAAGCGTTATCAGGCGAACCTAACGCCTGAGATTACGACTCTCATCAAGAAACATGGTTACACCAACGAACTTGAAGAAATCAAGAAAGATTCTGTTTACAGCGTGACCATTCGTTTCTCGGAGCTTGCCATTCCCGCTATTCCTTGCCGTGTGATTGACGTAATTCGCACCTATGACTCCATCCTCCAGAAGGAACAAGTGGAAATCATGATTGACGGAGTGCGCAACGAACTGACCGAAGAAATAGGCCCTGACGTATTCATCAACGACTTCATCCTGAACAAGGACATTGCACGTCTTTTCTTTTTCGACTCTGAGGAAGTTGTTGAACTTGCAGAAACAGGAACCATTGCCGACCGTCGCAGATTGAGTCGTGCATACGAAGAGGTTCTTGGCATCCGCAAGTACGAGGATTTGAAGTCAAACCTTGAAAGTCTTCGCCTTCGCTATCGCAAGAAGTCGCGTGACATTGGATTGCGTCATGAACTTGAAAAGCTCCTTGCACAGAAGGACGAAGCCGACAAGGAGGCAGCAGAGATCGAAGAGCAGATTCAGAAACTGAACGATAAGCTGACAATGCTTCGCCAGGAGGACACTTCGCTACAGGCAGAGCTCTCTCGTGAGGGCAGTAGCGTGAAGTCTGAGGAAATGAATCGTGTCAAGGTCATCATCGAAACCTGCAAGAAAAACGATGTGGGAATGAAGGGCAAGTTAAAGCAGTTCATTGACTACGCACCATTCGCTATTGCAGGAAATGTGTTTGCTCAGGCATACGAACTTGCCAAGGCAGATTACGACACCATCAGCAGTAACAACGCTTCAATTGCACAGAACCATGTGCTTGACTCGCTCAGCAAGGAACTTCTTGATATGCTTGCATCCCTGCCCATCGAAAAGAAGAGTAAAGACGATGCCACCAAGAAACTTGATAGCATTGTAGCAAAATATCGTGGTGTGAAATCCGACCGCGAACCACAGATGACTCTCAGCGATGACGACTTTGCAGAAATCGAAGCCGTCTATAATAGCATTACAACGACTTACCGCATAGAGTTTGAAACGCTGGCAGAGAATTACCGCAAGAACAAAGTAATGCTGGAGCGCAATTCTCGCCGCCTCTCAAACATGCACAGCAAGGAGAGCGATGAGGTTATCAAGCGTCTTCGCACAAAGAAAAACGAAACGGAGAAGGCTATTCAGGAAACTGATGATGCCATCCGCAAACTCCATGAGAAGACAGGCGAATCAAATTTGAAACTCGCTACACTCGAAAAGCAGATTAAGGATTTGAGCAAGCGTGTAAGTGTGGATGATGCAGACGAAAAGAAGGATGCACTTGCCAACCAGCTTATAGGTGAGCTTGACACATTCCTTTCGTCTCTGAAGCAAAACAAGAAGTCATCCCTGGAGCGCAGAATCAAGACAACACTCAATTCGCTCATGCATAAGGAAGACTTCATCGGACGTGTTGAGGTTACTATTGATGCAGACGCAATGGACATTCTTTTGTTTACACCCGAGGGTGATGAGATTGACAAGGATAAACTCTCGAAGGGTGAGAAACAGCTTTATGCTACCTCTTTGCTGAAATCCCTTGTAGATGAGAGCGGAATCAAGTTCCCTGTGTTCATTGACTCACCTTTGCAGAAGTTTGACAAGAGTCACAGTTCGAAGATTATCACAGAGTTCTATCCATCAATCTCTGAGCAGGTTGTTCTCTTCCCACTTCTGCACAAGGAGCTGACCAAGCCGGAAATGGACATGATGCTTCCGTTTGTGGGTAGTGCCACACTCATTACGAATGATACAACACGCTCTGGTTTCAAAGCAGCGAAGGCAGAGCATTTGTTTGACGATTATAACTACTAAACGAGTATGATAGCAATAGCACAGATAAAGACAAGCGCCAAGAACAAGGAACTTGTAACACAGCTGACCCGTAAGTTTGCTTTGGGTGCAGAGAATGTGATTGCACGTATTGCCATCGCATACTCACTGAAAAGTGGTGTGAAGTTCCAACCAACCGACCTCAAGGATGCAGGTGGTAAGGAGTACAGTAAAAGTGTGCTCTTCGGTAATCTGTTCCCTTTATACGTTGCCATGATGTGCGCTCACTACGGCATCAAAGACACGGACAAAGACCTTCCTCGCTACTTCAAGATGCACCTGGACGATGGTTTGGAGCGCATAGATGCTGACGTTAAAGACAATCCCAACCTCGTAGGTTTCGACTACCTGTTTGACCGCATACACGAAGGACTTGAAGAATTATGATAGACCTCACCCTCAGAATGGATTACGCTGACGTATTTGACTTTGACAAGTTTCACGAAGCGTTCAGGCAGATGTTAGCATCCGCCAAGGGCGACGAGTGCATAAAGTTGGAGAGCTGGATAGAGTCACGTCCCGACTTATGGAAGGATTATGACCTCACGTTGAGTTCAAAGATTGCGAGCATTTTGGAAACGGAGGTTTATAATCAATATGAACTGACCTCTGATTTAGATGATAACATCAGTATTCCAAAAGCTAAGAAGGAGGAGCAGTACAAACAACCAGTACAAACTATTCGTGGATTGGTGAAGGACTTTCTTGAAGCTCATCCAGAAGAACCACAGAAATTGCTGGACATCTTGGCTTATGTGAATGCGAATCGCGAGAGCCCAACAACTCGCCGTAACCTGCAATCCTCATTGTGCCAGGACAAAGATGTTTTTGTTCATTTCGATAATGAGACTTGGGGATTGTGTAGCATTCCGTATGATGGCGACATGAAGCGCGTAAAGCGTCGCTACATGAAAGGACGTAAGAAACACACCGATGGCTACTTCTATGACGTGAACGATGAAATTTGGATGGTTCGCGAAGGTGATGGCGTATATTATGGTACTGCACACACCGACCTCACCAGCCAAGATTTTGAACTACGATATTCGACCAAGCGCGACCACAAGCCAACCGAATTCTTTACCAAAGCACTCTCTAATAGTTCTTCGCTCGACCTTGGTTTAGGTTATTTCAGTAGTGCATGCTTCAATGTGCTTGCATGTGGTTTCGCTCATTTCGTAAAGAATGGCGGCAAGATGCGAATGTACATCAATCCCAATATTACCGAGCAGGATTACAATCTCTTAAAGAATGGTGATTATGAAGGATTTGAGCAGTACATGCTTTCTTCATACGACAAGCTTCTGCAAATCTTCTCACATCGTGATAAACTATTCTTCCAATGCTTGTCTTACCTCATCGACAACAATCGTATAGATGTGAAGATGGTGTTGCTCAAAGAAAGTGGAATTGCTCACGAAAAGTTCGGCATCTTTACGGACACGGATGGCAATGAAGTGGCTTTCAATGGTTCTATGAACCTGACAGCAGCAGGATTGACAAAGAACATTGAAGCTGTTGATTGTACGTGTTCATGGAGAAACAAAGAAGCTGAAGAGCGCATTAAATGCTATCATGATGACTTTGATAGCATTTGGGAGAGTCGCAACAATGATGTGCTGGTTTACCCAGCACATGATTTCTGTAGGCAGGTGGTTGCCAAGTACCCAACTGACAATATTGATGAACTTGTGCAGTTGGAAAACGAGGTAATGAAGGAAATCGAAGAGGAGAACGAGAAAGTTACGTTCGATGATCCTCACTTCCCTTCAAAGTATCCTACAGGAGCACGCCAATACCAAATAGATGCATACGAGGCATGGGCAAAGCGAGGCAAGCGTGGTGTGTTTGCAATGGCAACAGGTACAGGTAAGACCATCACATCACTCAACTGCGCTCTCGAAGAGTTCAAGGACGATGGCTTCTATCGTCTGCTCATACTCGTTCCTTCGCTTGCCCTTGTTGAGCAATGGGGCGAGGAGGTTCAGAGCTTCAATTTCAGGAATGTTATCAAAGTGTCATCAGAGAACCCTCGTTGGAAACAGGAAGTTTTGAAAATGGTCACAAAGATGGGATTCGGACGTAGTGTAAACTTCGTCATTATCTCCACGTACCAATCATTTACGATGAAAGATTTCCAAACCTTGCTGCCAAAACTCTCCGATGGAATGTTGCTGATAGCAGACGAGGCACACAACATCGGTTCTGCATCTGTTAGAACAGCGTTCCATCAGATGACCATCCAACGAAGAATTGCGCTATCAGCCACTCCTAATCGTATCTACGATGAGGAAGGTACACGAGAAATTGAAAGTTTCTTTAATGACTCGCATCCTTACACCTATAGTTTCTCAATGCGTAGAGCTATACGAGAAGAACGCTTGATGCCATACTACTATTTCCCATTCCTTGCCAAGTTGGAAGAAGAGGAAATGGTTGAGTACGCAAGAATTACTCGGCAACTAGTGCAAATGTACAATGATTCTAAAGGAGGATTCTCCGATCCAGAACGAGCAAGGAAGCTGTTTCTACTTAGAAAAAACATTTTGCATAAGGCTCACAATAAGATGGATGTGTTCCGTCAGATCATTACAGATATTGGTGAAGACAAGTTGAAATACTGCTTTGTCTATTCTGCCGCAGGTAAGAGGACCCGAGGCGATGAGCAGGATGATGAGGCACTCGATGAATACATCCTCCAGGAAATGCAGCGAATCCTAAAGCAGACATTTCCAAACACGACTTGCAACTCTTATACAGGAGAGGATTCCAAGCTGATGCGCAAACAGAAACTCGAAGCGTTTGCCAATGGTCAGTTGGACGTACTCTTTGCAAAGAACTGTCTTGATGAGGGTGTTGACGTACCTCGTGCAGAGTATGGCATCTTTACCTCCAGCACAGGCAATCCACGACAATTCATACAGCGTCGTGGCCGTTTGCTCCGAAAGCATGATGACAAACGATTTGCTTGGATTTTCGACATTGTCGTAGTGCCTGATTTCACTTCCCCATACTATGACCGCCGTTTCTGGACAATGGAGAAACATCTGGTAGAAAACGAGATGAGAAGAGTGGCTAACTTCGGAAGCCTTGCAAGCAACTACTATACAGGTGCTCTTGAAACACTCGACGAAGTAATCAGCTTCTACGAGATCGACCTCAACGGCATGGTATTGAATGAAAACGAATAAAATAAAACAACAAGATATGGAACCACAAGAAATCTTCAAGGAACTAATGAAATCCGAAGAGTTGCAGTCGCACTTCGGTATTTCACAAGAGGAAGCTTCGGCTGCGTCTTATTTGGGCACTTCCGAGAGCACTCCTATTGAAATCATAAAGGACGTTATCAATTGTGTGGCAAATCGTCGTACGGTACCTGCCACATTTCAAGGCATCCTAAAGAAAGTATCTGACTAAATCTCGTACGATTATGGGCACAATAATAAAATCCATTAGTTTCCAGAACTTCTACAACTACTTTGGAAGTTACGAGGATAACACTTATACCTTCACCGAGGGTATAAACATCATCAATGCCGACAACAATATGGGTAAGTCAAAGTTCTACAATGGCTTCCTGTGGATTCTGCGTGATGAGGTTTATGACTCTGATGAGAAGAAGATTTTTCCTGTCAGCGAACAGTATTTCAAGATGATGTCAGGTAAGGCACGTCGTGAGAAATCAGAACTCACGATGGGCGTTCAGGTCGTCTATGAGAACGATGGTACTTTATACAAGGCTACTAAAGAAGTTCGTTGCAGAAAGGAAAATGACGAATGGCTTTACAATGCATCAACAAATGTCACTCGTACAGAAAACAATAACGACCATATTATACCTGATAAGGAAGAAAAGGCTGAGGCTATTCGCAAACTCATACCTATGGACATGGAGAAATACTCTCTGTTACAAGGCGAGTCGATGGAGCGTCTTGTTGACCTTTCCACGTTAAAGGGCTTGGAAAATACCATCAACGCGCTTGCCGACATGAACAACCTTATTCAGATGTGTGAGAAGGCAAAGGCTCTTGTGGATGAGGCAAAAAAGGAGTACAAAGCAGAGGAAAAACGTAACAACTCTGCTGATGAGGCCATATTGTCGCTACAGCAAGATCGTGATAACCACGAGAAATGGATTGAAGATGCAAAGGGGAAAATTGCATTGGCTCGTCAGGAACTTGTGCGTGCAAAGGAAGAAGAACAGCGTTTTGAAGCGGAGTTCTATTCAAGCCGTAAACGTGAACAACTTCGCAGGGAGTATGAAGCAGAGCAAAAGAAACTTAGCGACTTGCAGAAGAAGAAAGAAAATCAAGAGCTTTCTATTACAAGCCGACTCTTCGATGAGAACTGCCCTTGGCTGCTGATGGGATTGGAAGGTGAAACAAGTGACTTCGATGATTTCCGACTTGCACTTAATCAGGCATTGGCTCAAAAGAAGATTATTGAGAATCCTGACATCCTGCTGCCGGAGGGATCTCCTGATACTCCTTCTTTGAAGCGAATGTTGGAACGTTGCCATTGCGAGGTTTGCGACCGAGAAGCACCACGCAATTCCGAACCATGGTTGCACATCAAGAAGATAATGGAGCGTCCACGTAAGGCAATGCACTCATCAGACAGCTTTATGCAGTATTATGGTAAAATTCAGAAGACAACAGGTCTTTATGAAACTACCATACCAAAGATAGAAGAGGATTACGCTAACTACATGAATGAGATCTTCGACCTTGACGATAAGATTCTGGCACAGGAAGCCGTAGTAGAACAGAAGGAAAGCGAAATGACTCTTGTTGGTACGGGTAATACTACACCAGAAGAAGACCGCAAGGTGCTTTCTGGCTATAATAAGGCAAAGAATACTATCAAGGAAAAAGGCGAAGAGATAGATAAACTTACGGGTAAAATCAAACTCTGGGAAGACAAACTTGGTAAAATAAAGAATGAGTTATCAAAGAAGCAAGGAAGTTCTTCTGTAAAGAAAGCTGAGCAACTCTACGAGGATATGAAGTGCATAGCTCAGATGTTCGCCTCTACCAAGGAGCGATTTTTTGATGGTATTGTATCAAAGCTTCAGACGGTTGCAAATACTATGTATGGGGATTTGACGGCTGGCAACCAAACACTCGGCGGTAAACTTGTCTTTGACCGCGAGGATACTGGAGTGGTAAAGGTAAAGGTCATTGGCGCTGATGGTGAAGAACTGTTCGGCAATGGAACAGGTTTCCAACGCATGAAGCAACTCGCTATTGTAATGTCTATCATTTCGTCCAAAGTGAACAATAGTAGCTTCGACTATCCATTCATTTCTGATGCACCATTCTCTGAGTTCAGTATGAACTTCATCAACAATTTCTTAAAGATTGCGCCTAACGTATTCAGACAGAGCATCATCATGATTAAGGATCTCTATGATCCCCAGGTAGAAGATTTTATACGTCCTGAGGGCATGAAGATCGCGAATAAGATGCAGTCGGGAGAACTGAAGGGTACATTCTATGTGAATTATGTTGAGGAAAGAGCGGATGCCTCTAACCTTGTAACAAAGAAAAAATGTTATTCTTAAACTTACCTCATTATGAATAGCTCTAAATTAGAAGAAAAGATACTCGAACTTCGACCTAACTATAGTGAGAAGTATCGTTCCATGATAGAAGCCATCTCCAACAAAGGAGAAAAGACAGGTACAGGTAATATCGCTAAATTCGGTCCTATTTACCAGACGTTCATGTATGCTTGCATCATCGGCTTGCGTCTCGGTAAGCCTAAGTATTTTGCTCCTCAGGAAGATACGGCGGAATTTGCTTTGATGTACAAATGGAAGCCGACACCAATACGTGACTACGTTATTATGATGATGCTCAATCGCTCTGGTAGTTTCGGTTATAATTGGATTGACCTTGAAGACGCTGACGATGAAACCATAGGCAAATTCCTTCGTGCGCTTTGTCGCGAGATAGAAGGTTACGCTAATGCAGGATTTGAGTACTTGCATAACTTGTGGGATAGTGATAAGCGCGTTCTGTTTCAATCACCAACCGTGTTTGTGGATATATTAACAGATTTGGATAAGCAATATTATGAATAAAATGCTGAAGATTAATATAAAGATCAAATACTTTTTATGCATAATGTTTATAAGTGCAATTGGTGTTTGGTTACCTCCTTTTGTTACAGAATGGGATTGTTTTTCTTTTTGTATCAGTATCGCAACTTTTGCTTTGCCAACAATTCTGAATACAAATTTGGAACAATTGGTAAAAGGACGTAAAAGTATGGAAGATGAAATGTTTACAGAGAAACTTATTATTAGCATATGTTTGCCATTGTGTTTCTTGATAGAAATTATTTTCATGGATACTGAGTGGGTACTAATCATATTTACTATTGTATTCCTTGTTGCTGTTATCTTGTCTTTATGGAAACATGCATCTGAGTTTTTGGAAAATACCCCAACATCTCCCATGGGAGGAAATGATTTTTAAGTAACGAATTATGGAATTATTTGCAATAAAAGTAACGCAACCTTTAGGAGATTTCTTTGTAGGGAAAATTAAAGCAAAGGATCTTAAAAAAATATCTTATACTGAAGAATTTAAATATGATGCTTCAGGAAGGCAAGTAGGAACACAACGTCCTCGAGATGAAAAAAGACTGAAAGAGATCTCCCAATTCATCAAATCGGAAGAAATGTGTTTTCCTACATCTATTCTTCTTGCAATAAGTAGTAACACTCATGACACTTCTTATAATGGAGAAGATTTAACTTGTAGTAACATAAGAGTACAAAAAATAGATGGTGATGTGTACAAGTTATTTATCCCTGACAATGAACATACCGCTGTTATTATTGACGGACAACATAGACTAAATGCTTTTAAATATGCTGAAGAATGTGGGGACATTGAATTGGTATGCTCTATCTTCTTTGATCTGCCAAATCCTTATCAGGCATATTTGTTTGCAAGTATTAATGGTAATCAAAAGAAAGTTGATAAGAGTTTAGCTCTTGAGTTCTTTGGTTATAATGTGGAAGAGGAACCTAAAAACCAATGGACACCAGAAAAACTTGCAGTCTTTTTGACCAGAAAACTAAATTTCAAATTAGGCTCTCCTCTATATCATCAATTAAAGTTGGCTGCCTCATATGACGATGAAGAAAACGACAAGAAGTTGGCTTCTACTGCTGCTATGGCAGAAGGCATCTTGTCTTTAATTTCAAGTAATCCCAAAAGAGATAGGGATATGATTTCTGCCACAAAAAATACTCTTTTTAGCAAAAGAAACAGGGCTGTTGTAGCTAACCAAAAAGATTCAACGCCTCTTAGAAATTTATATCTTGAATGCCTAGATCAGGAATTATATGATATTCTAGTTAATTATTTTGCTGTTATTAATGAAGGTATTTGGTCTCAAGCTGGCAAGAAATCTGTAATTAAAAAGACTATTGGAGTTCTTGCTCTTTTCGACCTACTAAAAAATATTGTAAAAATTAATAGCGTAACCCAGTTGTCTAAAGGACTGTTCGAATCGTATGTAAAAACGTTTGATTTTATAGACTTCTCCGATAATTACTTTTCTACATCAGGTCTTGGCCAAGGACGTATTAAAAGAATTATTAAATATTTGGCAGGAATAACTGCTATAGATACATTGAAATCAGAAGATATAAATTTTTTACAGAATAGTTGTAATGGACATTTCATCTTTTTGGCTTTCGTACATAGCGTAGCTTACAACTATGCAAAACGTATATACACACAATCTTCCTTTGTAGAAGCAGAGCGTCTTCCACAAATTAATATTGAACAATCGACTGCTGATATTATAGAATGTTTGTACACTAGTTCTGGAAATAATCATATTATACGGGATATATTCTCGGAGCGTAACAGCGAGGAAAAGGACTTCTATGACATGCTTTACGAATATGTAAATTATAGCGATTTGGAGTCGGAGTGTGTTTCGGGAATTAATGATGCCGGTAAAGACTTGTTCGGAGATCGCTTTACATCATTGGTTCCATCTATTTAGCAAATTAAGTACAACGTCAATATGAGTATTATTCATTCTAAATGAATACATGTGATGAATATGAACAAAGACGAAATACACCAACTGATAGGCGAAGCAACTGAATACGATAAGAAACAGGCTCTGGAGGTGAAGAAACCGAAGAGTTGGTGCAAGAGCGTGAGTGCCTTTGCCAATGGCATTGGTGGTAAACTCGTATGGGGTATTGCTGATGATGACACACTGGTAGGTCTTGCTGATGCTAAAGGCGATTCGGAGAAGATTAGCGAGGCTATCAAGAGTCATCTTGACCCTATTCCCGACTTCAAGCTTTCGTTTGCCAAGTGCCAGGACAAGGAGTTTGTAGTACTCGATGTAATGCCTGGCGCTCAGACTCCTTACTATTACATTGGTGATGGTCAGATGCAGGTTTTTGTGCGTGTAGGTAATGAGAGTGTAGTGGCAAGTGTGGCGAAACATAAGGAACTGGTGTTGAAGGGTTCCCATTTGTCGTATGACAGTCAAGTATCTCGCTGGAGATTTGAGGACATGGCATTCACCGTATTGCGTGCCACATACTTCAATCGTACTAATCGTTCGTTTGAGGATAGCGACTACGAATCGTTCGGCATCGTCAACGAGAAGGGCGAACTGACCAATGCTGGTGCTCTCCTTGCCGACTATTCGCCAGTGCGCCACTCTCGTCTGTTCTGCACCCGCTGGAATGGCGTGGACAAGGCAAATGGTGTGATGGATGCCTTGGACGATGAGGAATACAGCGGCAGTTTGGTAACGCTTCTGCAAGCAGGTATGGACTTCGTGCGTCGTAATTCAAAGAAGGCTTGGCGTAAGACGCCCGACAATCGTCTTGAATATCCTGAATATCCTGAGCGTGCTGTAGAAGAGGGTTTGGTAAACGCTCTTATTCATCGCAACTATTTGGAACTCGGTAGTGAAGTGCATATTGATATGTATGACGACCGACTTGAGATATTCTCGCCAGGTGGTCTCATGGATGGCGGTTCTATCAAGGATATGGATGTGATGAGCATGGCTTCTCGCAGAAGGAACCCTGTATTGGCAGATGTGTTCAATCGCTTGAAGTATATGGAGCGCAGAGGTTCAGGATTCAAGAAGATTATCTCTGCCTACAAAGAACATGAAGACTATAAGGTAGGCATTGATCCTGCATTCTCAACCCCATGGGACAGCTTTGTTCTGACGTTACCTAAGTTCAATGTAATTGGTATAGAAGGCGTGTATGTAAGTGATGCGAATGATGCTGAAGAGAACAATGAACAAGGTGGTCAGAAAGGTGGTCAGAAAGGTGGTCAGAAAGGTGGTCAGAAAAATGAGGGAAAGACCATAGATACTATTCTCCAACTCATTAAGGACAATCCAAACATAACAAGAAAAGTCCTAGTTCAGACCGTTGGTATCTCTTCAAGTGCGGTACAGAAGCATATCAATAGATTAAAAGCTGAAGGTGTCATCATTCGTCATGGTGGAGACCGTGGAGGCTATTGGGAAACTATTGATTGAGACACGCGAATATAGAATTTACTGATAAGTGTAAAATATGGACTTCCCAAAGGAAATGTATGATATGTTTGAACGCATCCGTGAGCAACAAGATGCGAATCTAAGGATGTGCACTACGCTTGTGGCAGGATTTATCGCTACAGATGAGAGAGACGTGAACTACATGGATAGTTTCATGGACAGCTTGTTTGACTGCATGGAGCAACAGAACGAGGAAGAGCAGCTGATGAGGAAATATATCGACCATATCGCTACTTTTGATGCTCAGGAAGCAAAAGAACGTACTGAGCATTTGGAGGATCTTCTTGGGTACAAGTCTCACGTCGCATGTGCAGCTTGTTATCTTGCAGAAGAACTACATGCTGGACAAGTTGATAAGGGCGGCAATGATTATTTTATAACGCACCTGCTCCCTGTTGGTAAATCTGGTCACGACTGGAAGGAAGAAACTGTTGGATTCTTACATGATGCTGCGGAAGATACCCCTCATACCGTGGAAGAGGTAATTGACCTGCTGAAGAAAAAGTTTGATGAATTGCTCACAAAGTCTAATGATGATTGGAAATACAAGTTCGAAGACTACATACACGTATATCCAGGGGACAAGTTTCATAGGCTGACAGAAGTGGAATGGGAGGAAATTGCGAATGCCCTCCATTGCCTTAATCATCATAGTGCACCGACAAGAGAAGAGTATATCAAACGTATTTCGAAGAATCCCCTTGCCCGTAAAGTCAAGATGAACGATTTGGAGAGCAATATGGATATATCTCGCATCCCAAATCCTACGGAGAAGGACTTTGAACGTCTGGAGAGGTACAAGAAAGAATACAACTTCTTGTTAAACTACTATCGAAATCAATAAAAAACAATGAAAACAATAACGTTGGTGTTCGCAAAGTGTGTTCGCAAGAGTTTGCCCTGTATTTCAGTGGATTGCATTTTCTCTGCGAACCAAAAGTTTTTCAATTTGAATTTCACGTGAATTTCACGCTAAAACAAAATCAAGCAGCCAACTTTGTGTTAACTGCTTGATTTTCAATGTGGACCAGCTAGGGCTTGAACCTAGGACCTCCAGATTATGAGTCTGTTTGTGGGTAATTTATTGCCAGCTATAGTAGTGTTGCTAATCTTTCTTTCCTTTCTAAGTTTGCGCAAGAGATTATTTATCTTATATTCTTTCTGCTTGTCATCAAGTTGGTCAGGCAGTACATCCCAAAGCAGACGCACTATTTCAGGTTTCGTCAACGAACCATGATCCTTCAACGAATCGAGCAGCAACGCCTCACATTTCTTATCATCCAATCCCTTATGCTTGGAATATTCTATCTTCTGGTCTGTTACTTGGGCAATATCCTTTGCTATGAAGATATGTGGTAAACGACCTTCTATCAGTTTGCGCTTGCGGAGCATGGCAATAGCTTCTGGCGATATGCGCTTGCCTTTCTGTACAGAGTCTAACAGAACTGCATCTGTAAGAGACAGATTTCTGTTTTCTAACAGTAAGAGACTGTAGTTTTCATCAATGACGGTACCAGGTAAGGTCAAGACAACTTCTGTTGCTGTGGATTTGTCATAATCAGGCATTGGCAGATAACGTTCCTTTTGGCTCACAAACATCTTGTGAATGCCATAACCTTGGGTATCAATCATCTTGATATTTACCATAGCTTTTACCAGTGCTGGGTTGCGATAGTGCCTTGGTGTTTTCTCACCAGTTATATATTGGCAATAGTTTCCTTCAAAGAAGTAACCGTCATTTAGGAACGTCAGTTTGTCCTTGTCTTCCGTAACAATGATTCGTGCGTCGCTTTCGTACTTTTGATGAGCTATTGAATTATGAAGTCCTTCAAGAATGCTCTCCGTATCATATTTCCACACCTCGGCAGGAATAAGCGAGTTCTTCGGGTAAATCTTGAAGCGATAATTCCTTATTCTGTTCAGCAACTCACAGTAAAACGTACGGCAAATATCTTTGCACGGATTTTTATGCAATACTGCCACTTTTTCCGCGCAAAGCATCATGTACAACTCTTGTTAAGTATTATTTCTCCCCAAAGGCAGACAAAAGACATAAAAAAAGATTCCCGGTGTCTGTCAACCGAAAATCTCTTCCCAATGTTTGAAACGTTCCAAACCTTCGTCACCGAATTTTGCTATGCTGCGTTCTGCCTTCTCCACTGTCTTCTCCCTGTCGAGATGCGTCTTTGAAAAGAACTTGTCGGCATAGCATATCACCTGCTCTTCGAGGGTCTCAGGCAGGAAATCCCTATGGGGCAGAGGCAGGTCTTGCGCCTCTATCTCCCTCTTGCTGAGTCCTGCTCCGGTATGGCGTTCACACACACGGGCATGACGAGGCAGTCCCTCGCTGCGCAGCATCTCTGCTCCGAGAATGCCGTGGCGGATGTATGGTTCCGTGCCATGACAGTGAATGCCGGGAGCATCGGTCTTTATGATGCCGATGTCGTGGAGCATCGCCGCCTCTTCGATGAAGTCGCGGTCGAGATTCAGTTCGGGGTGCAAAGAAACAATCTGCAGCGCTTTCTGCGCCACAGATCGTGAGTGAACGATGAGGATGTGGCGCAACTCGCCATCATCCTCACCGCAGTATTTGTCTATTATCGCTTCCCAATCAATCATGGTCGCGCTCTATATATCCTATCACGTCGCCGCGGTTCACCTTGCCGCCCTGGCGTGTGGCAATCTCCACAAGTTTGCCGCCGAGACAAGCAGGAACTTCAACGAACTGTCCCCATGGTGCCTGCACATAGCAGAAGGTCTGTCCCTCATCATAGTGCTGGCCGATGAACGGCTCGATGCATGGTGTGCACTCGCTTGAGCCCTGGAACTCGAAGAACACCTGTCCCTTAACCGGAGAGACAACGGCGTCTGCCTTGGCATGCTTGAACTCTGCAATCTTCTCTGGTGTGAGGTTGCTTCCGAGCTTGGCGTCTCTTGCCTTCTGAAGGTCAGCGAGGAAACGCTTCTTTGCCATACCGTTCTTGAAGTCGCGATACTGCTCTGGGTGCATAGCCAACTCGAAGAGCTCTTCGTCGTCCTGACCATATTCCCATCCGTTCTCGTCCATCTCTTTTCTGAAGCCATCGAGAGCATTAGGGATGAGAGTGTGAGGATCGGCGTCAGTGAATTCCTTGCCGTTCTTCTTTGCCAGAGCCACAATCTCGTCGTCGAGTTTGCCAGGGAGCGTACCGCTCTTGCCGAGGATCATACCCCACATGGCGTCGTCCATCATCACGAAGCGGCCCTTGCCCTGTGCCATGGTGAGCAGGTTCATCAGGGCGATGTTCTTGACATACTGTGAGAATGGGGTTACGAGTGGTGGGAAGCCGACACGTGGCCATACGTAAGCCACCTCGTCGAAGAGCTTCACGAGCATCTCGTCGGTAGAATATTCCTCCTTGCCCTTAGAGCGGAGGATAGAGTTGATGGAGCGATGGATACCGGCGAGGTCGGCCATCATACTTCCCATCATACCGCCTGGCAGACCGCAGCCGAGGAGCAGTGAGCTCATGATCTTGTTGCCTGGGTTGATGAAGCATCCCAACCAGTCGTCGATGAACTCCTGTGTGAGACGGCGTGCCTCCATATATGCGTTCATGTCGATTTCAGGAACGTCGAAGCCCTCGTTCTTCAACATGCTCTGCACTGAGATGATGTCTGGATGAACCTTACCCCAAGACAATGGCTCGATGGCTGTATCGATAACGTCGCAACCGTTGTTGCAGACTTCGAGGATTGATGCCATTGAAAGACCAGGACCAGAGTGGCCGTGATACTGTATGATGATTTCAGGATGTTTGTCCTTGATAGACTTGGTGAGCTTTCCGAGCAATGCCGGCTGACCGATACCAGCCATATCCTTGAGACAGATTTCGGTGGCGCCTGCCGCGATAAGCTTGTCGGCGATTGCCGAATAATATTCCACGGTGTGTACAGGCGAAGTGGTGATACAGAGTGTGGCCTGTGGTGTCATTCCTGCCTCAAGAGCCCACTTGATGCTCGGGATGATATTTCTCACGTCGTTGAGTCCGCAGAAGATACGGGTGATGTCAACGCCCTGGGCGTGTTTCACCTTATATTGAAGTGCTCTCACATCGTCAGGCACCGGATACATACGCAGAGCGTTAAGACCGCGGTCGAGCATGTGAGTCTTTATACCCACCTCATTGAATGGCTTACAGAATGCTCTTACTGCCGCATTAGGATTTTCGCCGGCGAGAAGGTTGACTTGTTCAAAAGCTCCTCCGTTGGTCTCCACACGAGAGAAGCATCCCATCTTGATTATCACAGGAGCGATGCGCTCCAACTGATCTTTGCGCGGCTGGAACTTGCCAGAAGATTGCCACATGTCTCGGTATACGAGACTGAACTGGATTTTCTTTTTCATTTCGTCTTCGATTTAAAGCGTAACAGGCTATTCTTAGCGGACATTCAAAATCACAACTACTATTCATGTCCCACCGAACTGAGTCTGTTGCGTGTGTTTTTATTTTGCAAATGTAATCGTTTTTTGGGAATAAACTAAATTCTGAACGAAAAAACTGCTTTCCAACTGCATTTTAATACAATTTATCGACCTTGGAGGGGAACGTTGTTCAACAATGTAAAATCAAGTTTACAAATAGTCGAGATACTACTCGTCAAGGTGTATATTAACAACATTCATCCTGCCTGCTGCCGTTTTCTCTACTTTTGCAGCGAGGGAACACACTGGCTGGGAGCAGTTGTTGTCATCACCTCATCGCATGTGTCAAGCAGCCCTGATAACCAATTTGGGTTAAAACTATCGGCCAATCATTTCTTCATATCAAAAAAATACATTATCTTTGCAGCCTGAAATTGAGTGTCAGTGCATATATATATATTGTGACTATTATTTTATGGCTCCGTAGCTTAGCTGAATAGAGCGTCAGATTCCGGTTCTGAAGGTCGTGGGTTTGAATCCCACCGGAGTCACTTGTTTATATATATGCGACAAGCAATTTCAACATTATTCATCAATAGACATTATCCCATCAATAATCATTATTCCATCAATAGCCATTATCACCATCAATAGCTGATATCTGGAAAGAAAAAGTTCTGAAGGTCGTGGGGTTGAATCCCACAACCATCTATTCTAAAACTTGTACTTCACCGTGGCCATTGCTTCTCTGCCCCGCAAAGGAAGTGAGAAATAACGGTAGTTGAAACCGGTGAAGGAAGCGTCTACATATTGCTTGCGGTTCAGGGCATTGTCGATACGCAGACCCAGTTCCCATCTCTTGGATGGAGTATAGAGCAGCTTGGCATCGGCAAACAGGATGGAGTTATACTCACCCTTGGATGTCTCCAACAAAGAGTAATCGCATGACACAGTAAGAGAGAGACGGCTGAGGGGCGAAAGCACAAGACTGAAATCGTTGAAAAGGCTTTTCAGCGTCTGACTGTTGCTGTTGGCATAACGGTCTTGCCAGGAGAGGTTGAAGGTTGACTCGTTGGTGACCTGCAGCCACGACAGATCATACCATCTTACCAACAGACACGACGTGGCGACATTCGACACCACACGCTGCTGCAGTCCGTTCTGTACCACCGGCAACTCATTGCGACTGTAGCTCACGGTGCCTTGTATGGCGACATGTACCTGTGTGAAAGTCTTCTCCACCCGTGTCTGCGCCATGAGATAGCGTGTGGTGGCAGACTGCCACAGAGGAGTCAGCTTCGTGAGGTCGTTGCTGATATCATAGGCAAAACGCCAGTCGGAATGGCGCCACGACATTGTGGCAAGGAGGTTCCATGTGAACATATTCACGAAATCGCCATAATTTATCTTCAGCGACGCATTCGACGACCGTGCCCACCCCATGCGGTCTGGGGTAGCAGTGAGAGTGCGGTAGTCGGAGCGGTAGGCCTGCGGCGTTATGACATCGTCGTCAGCGCCTTGGAGCATTGCCGCGGCTATAGTGAGTCGCCATTGGGGTGAGAAATTGTGGTTCCAGCGCACGGATGGCGAGAGGTATGTCCGGTTGACATGTCTTCCACCTGACCGCCATGGTATCTTTGCGGCATAATGGTTTATGGGACAATCCAGCACCAGTATGTCCTTGGAATAGCGCATGGTGTATGAAGGGGCAATGGTGTTGAGCAGACTGCTGTTGTCGTTGTCGTCGGCAGCGTCTATCCTCACCCTGTCTGAGAGATATGAAAATTCGTATCTCAGGTCGAGGATATTGCCGAACAGGGGGAATGACGTGGAAATACTGTTGGCTGTCTTGAAGCGGTTGAAACCGATGCGCTCACGGATGTCATAGACTCCCCCGGCATCAGTCGCCGCCAACGTCTCGCTTCGGCGGAAGTAGAAGAGCGTGGAACCGATGTTGTAGGTATGCAGACCGGAACTTATCGTCATCGCCAACTTGTTTTGGACGTATGACGGATGGCGTGTCACCTGCTGCCCCACCTGTCTGCCGTTGCTATAGATGTCGTTCTGACCCGTATGATAAGAGAGGGATGCCGACAGCTGGTCGAGGAGATACACTTTGGGGGCGTTCAGTTCGTATCTGAACTTTGGGGCGATGGTCTTCTCGCCCACCTTTATGCGGTTGCTCTGCGAGAGAGTGGCGGTATGTGCTCCGCCATAGAGATAATAGGTATTGTCGGCAAGGTTGTCGGCAGTGGAATAGAGGTCGATGTTAGTGCGCAGTCCGCCATACCGCCCCACCCTATGCATGTGGTTGAATCCGACGGAATACGATTTGTTTTTGTGATAGCGCTGCTGCGGTATCGGCGAGAAGATGGTTTCCATAGCGTTCACGCTGTTGCGCGGCAATGCCACGTAGCCTTCCAGGTCGCTCACATTGATATTGTTTGATACGGCATTGCCACTGAGGTCTTCGCCTGTGTTGTTCATCTTTGCCGTGAGGAGCAGCTGGTTCTTGGCGGCGATGTTTATCACCGACAGGTGGTTGTTCCATGTGGCATCCTCGCCATATCCCACTCCACCTTCCAGTTCTCCAAAGGGACGCATCTTGTAGCCGCTCTTCAGCTTGATGTTGAGCGTTGCCCTGTCTGACGGAACCGTAGACTTCAGTGCACGGATGGGCTGGTCGTTCTCCATCACCTGCACCTGTGATATCGCCTCTACGGGGAGGTTGCGCGTTGCCTGACTGTATCTGTTGCCGAGGAGGTTCTGTCCTTCTATATTAAACTGGTTTATTGTTTCGCCCTTATAGAGTATCGTACCGTTTGGCGACACCTGTATCCCGGGCATCTTTTTCAGCACATCCTCCAGATAATGGTCGTCCTTGCCCTGAAAGGCAGACACGTTGTATTTTATTGTGTCGCCAACCTGCTCCACAGGTTTCAGCCTGACGGTGACTTCCGGCAGTTTCGTCGTACGGCGTATTCCGTCTCCTTCATTCTGGGCTTCAGCGGCGATTACGCAGAGTGAAGCACACAGCAGAGTGGGTATTCTTTTCATCTATTCGAGTTCTATAGGGTTATAGGGGCGTCTGCCGGTGTCACCTGCCTGCGGAGTGAACACCGCACCCGGGTTCTGCAACTGGAAAGCTTTGTATATGTCAGCCTGTTCGTTTTCCACTGCCTTGCGCACTTTGTCACGCGTAGTATGCAGGATTTTGTTGCTCGACTTGAGATATACGGGCACTCCCTTGCCGAGGTTTTCCAGTCCATTCAGCGTGAAGCGGTAGTTGTCTTTTGTGTCACAGATACTGAATATCAATCCTGGCAATCCTCCGAAGAGGTATGGTCCTGTATGCAAATCAAACGTAGGGGCATACCATGCCGTCCAGTCTCTGCCGCCGAAACGGCACATGGCTTTTCTGCATGCCACATCGCATATCGTGGTGTCGCCTTCTACGGTCTGCCAACTGATTTCCGGAACTGGCTGGGTGTACTGATATTTGTTCACGTTGTTCACTTGTATGATTGCCACATTGCGACTGCGGTCTATCACCAATGGATATTCGTATGCCTTTCTTTTCATCATTCCCATATTCATCGTGAAGGCTTCCATCGGTGGGCGTTTGGCAGCGGCGAGCGAGTCGTTGATGAAATCTGTCCTGTCGTCAAAATAGTCGACGAAGCTCTGTGCCTTGTCGCCCTTGAGCAGTATCGTCTGACCGTCCTTCCTCCCCTTGCTGAGTGAGTCTGGTCTGTATGAGAATTCATAATACACCTTCACGTATGCCGTGTCATACACCGTTTTCTCCACCGGTTTCAGCGGTGGCAATGTGCCGCCATGCACAGACTGCGAGAATGCCGTACTCGCCACTGCTGCCAGCATCATGAATAAAGCCGTTATCTTCTTGATTTGCATATCTGTCAGTTCTAATTTTTCTCTGATTGGGAATATAAGATTATTGCAAAAATAGGGAAAATTTATGAAATGGAACAAAGAAGCATTGATATTAGCAACTCCTTTAAATTATATTACACTTCAAGAGCCGTTTACAGTTTTATCTTGTTCTCATGGTCACGCATTATTTCGTTTTCAAGTCCTATTTTTTTATTATCGTTCTTTCTAAAACTCCACCTGAATAAAATCCATGGAGTAAATGTCTTTTTCGTTAAATATGCAACACTCCTGTATTGGCCAGTACTTATCGTAGTTTTACTACGCGGATTACCAATAAAGCTTGAGCATCCTATTGACAGTAGGATATCTGGTGTGAAACTATACGAGAGTGTGAGACTGCTCTCTGGGTTGTAGTTTTTGGTCCTCGAGAATTCGGTGTGTAAGTAATTCTGATAGGAAAAAGCGGTACGTGCTTCTATCTTTCCCCATTTTTTGCTCAACATCAACATACCGGAAAAATGTTTTTTTGCTCCAGCCGTTGTATAATAACTGACGTTGTGAGCTAAATCCATCATTAAAAACAAACCTCTGATACGCCATGACATATAGTACTTCAACTTCAATGAGCGATAACGTCCCATATTCCCATATGTAGTGAGCAGCACACCATCTCCTTCTTCAATGTGTACAGGCTCAATGATGTCGTTTGATATTCCATAAGACACACTCGTATTAAGATACAAGCCGCCTATAAGATATGACGAATTCCATCCGAAAGAATGCGTTTCAGAAGGCATAAGGTAAGGATTTCCATGACTGACAAGAAGCGTATCGGCAGAAGTATTGTATGGAGAAAGCATTGCGACAGGCGGTGGTGTGTTACTATATGTATAGCTGAACCGTGTGCTCAAGTTATTAGTTATATTATAATACAAGCCAAGAGAGAGACGCGGTCTGAAATAACGGTGAATTATACTGTCTGATTTCATAGAGACATACTCCATTCCTGCTGAAGCATCGTATGTCAGTTTTCGCACCAACATCCCGGTATATCCGGCAAATACGTATTCATTCAAACGGTGATGACTGAATAGAAAATCTTCAATGCCAATGTTCTCAATCCTGTCATAAGAGTATTGCGTTTCGTTCCCTATTTCCAGACTCCCGCCATTGTCAAAATCTTTAGTAAAATTCATTGTCAATGTAAGCTGTTTGTGCCTATTGTCATATTTCTGAGCATTCAAGTCTTTATTCCCATTTGCATTTTCTTCCAGACTGTTAGTATTTTCAGCCCGATTATCCGAATATACTGCGTACGTTTCTATTTCAGCATCTTCTGAAAAGAGGTGCTTATGGTATGCTGTTACCGAAAACAGATGGGAACTATAGTCTGATGTACTGCCACGGGAAATATCATGGTGATTCGATTCACCATTAGAAGTATTATTATTGGTTTCCCTATTTACATTTCCTTGAATATATGCTGCAAAATAATCTTTTTCCGAAATACGCCACTTTGGCATCAACGAATAGTCATAATCTACTTCTTTACCTTTCGAATCCCCGGAATAGGACTTGACCAACATTGGCGATACAAGATTATAATTATTCTCTTGCTTACTATGGCTCACACCGAAAGAAGCATCACCGTAAAGAGAAATGTTACTGTTACCGACTTCAAACTTCGGTATAGCAAAAAAGGACTTTTCTGGATAATCGGCATGAGCAGCCAACTGTGCATAAGTATATATCGAAGTTTCCTTTAGTTTTATATTTAGAATACGTTTTACTCCTTGCCGCATATACTTTGCGCCAACCACATCGATTATCTCCACAGACTTGATGCGAGACGGATCAATAGGACTTATTCCCGAATTCACTCTAATTCCGTCTATGAGAATCATCATCGACTGACCATCAGAAGAACGAACGGTTTCATTTACAGGGTCACTATAGATATATGGAATTTCTTGCAAGGCGACAAAAGGGTTTCCGCTCTCCTTAGCCTTCTTCGACAAAATGAACACATGTCCTCTTGATGAAGCATAATTGTTTTTACCATTTACAACAATACTATCAAGCATTATGTCTCTCGTTTCAAGTATGAAATTATGGGGTATATCCCTATCCACCAAAACCGAATCCTCTTCACTTGCAAGTCCGACGCAACTTGCAACCAAGAGATATTTCCCTTGAGAAACCTTGTCAATGGAGTATTCGCCATCAACATTCGAACGTGTCAATGCTGCAAGTTCCCCATTCTGATAAAGGGATATTTGCGCTCCATTTACATGTGATCCATTATCGTCTATCACTATTCCACGAACAGAATATTGAGAATAAACAGATATCGGCATTAATGATAGTATAAATAAAAATCTTATTATTCTATTCATCCACAGATTCATTTTGATTCAAATATTCTTTTCCTTGTCAGTTCATTCTTGTATAAAAACATCATATATTCTTGCAAAGTTAGATTAAGAGAATCTATGAAACATACATCATCGTTTGCCATCAGATGGAGCGTACAAGGCCCCAAACAACTCGGATACAATTTACATTTCTTACATTTTTCCTTTGTTAAATCATATCCAATTGTGGATATTTTACTATTCCACACAATTTCACCTGTTCCTGTATCTAAATATCCATAAGAGTTCTCTTCGTTGAAGTCATCTATAGTCGTACATTTAAAAATCTTACCATCAAAATTCACTACAACTTCGTTAAGCATATCACCAAAACAGACCCCTCCTTGTGTATAATAATCAACAAGAAAATTGTTGTCAATAAGTTTTTGTATTGTGCTTAAAAGAATATTCTTTTCTTATTGGTATTAATCAATGAGCATGATTCCATTGAATTATTGATTAACAAACAACTTTTGGAATTATTGACAACTGTACAATCCTTTCCATTGTTTTTTGCCACGCAAGTTTTAAAATCATTAAACTCTTGCTTGTCATCAAAACCGCCTCTGATAGCAATCATCTGATTGTTATTAAGGACTTCTAAATCTTCAATCGAAAGATTCATAAATTCTATTGTTCCCATACCTTTATATTTAAAATATAATTATCATTGGCAAAGATACGTAAAACATATGATACTTATGACAAAAAGCGAGTAAACAAAGTAAACACCACATCAATAAGAACAATCCTAAGCCACATTATATCTAGCAATTAGACAAAATTATAAACATAGTACACAACTCGTCACAAGCGGTATATATTCGCCGTGAAAGATTTCGTTCCTTTTGTTTTGAACAATTTCTTGTTCAATCCAGACCTCATATTTGAAATTCTCTGCTTTGTCAAGTTAAGCAATGTAGCAATCTCTGATGGTATAAAATGAAGGCGTGTAAAGATGCAAACCAGCATCTCATTATCAGACACTGCGTATTTGGGGTTGCTCAAGAACTCATAAAAGCCAGGAAGCGATTGCTTTACCACTTCTATAAGACTGTTCAACTCGCTTGCCGATGGCATCTTGCCCCTCGAAGCATGCTTATGAATTCTCATCACGACCTCATGACACAACAAAGACTGCTCGGAGTCCCATTTCGCCCAGTCGGTTTCGTCTGAGAACAAAGAAAGTTTGTTCTTCAAATACATTATTTCCTCCTCCATACTATTCTTCTGTTTCTCTATGCCACTTTTCAGTTTATCTCTTTCGGCTATAGCATCATAATACTTCAATAATGTATCTGAATATCTCTCATTTATTTCCTGCAATGCCCTCATTTTTCTTTTTCTGAGCTTTGTGAGGAAGAAATATATACCCAAAGAAAAAAACAGCAGAAACAACAGCAAGACAATTACCAGATATTGGTATCTATCAGCCCTGTTTGACTCCCTTATTGCCAAAGCCTTGTTTTCTGAATAATCATATAAGGCTTGCATCTTGCTGACTTCTGCTGCCGATCGGTGAAAACTGGAAGAATCGTTTGAATCGACAAACATATTTGAATATTTCATCACAGAATCCGCTTCACCCTTACGAGAATAAATACGCATCAATCCACGGCTTCCATTTTCTGAACTGTTATAATTTGTGGCATTGCATAATAACCGGCGATAAAAATATTCTGCTGAGTCTAACCTGTCCAAGCGTTCATAATAATCAGCCAAATAATAATAGAAAGACTCATGCCCTGGCTGCAAATTCCCTTCTTTGTCAAAGTATCCAGAATGCATGATATAATCATCCATATATTTCTTCGCTGCGTCAAGACTATCTGTGTCAAGACAATAAAGGATAAGCGAGCCCAAAGACGAAGCCGCTGCTTCATCATCTCCGATTCTTTTATAAGAAGCATATACTCTCTTAGCTATGGAAATAGCACTATCCAATTTATTCAGTCCACTATAAGAATACCCACAATACTCAATGCTCTGGATAGCCCTGATGGTATCCCCCGCCAATAGGGCATACTTTTGACATTCATGCCATGCCTCAATGGCCTTGGTGAGAATACGTTGATTATAGAAAACATACCCTATCTGACCATAGATGGCAGCAAGTTCGTTAACGTCACAATCTGAGTTATTGACATCCGACAATCTGGTGGCATTCAGAAAATAGCGCAAAGCCATAGGAGAGTCTCCCTTATCCCGAAAGACACATCCCATCATATAATTTGCCGTAACCAAATCTCCTGTACTGCCATGGTTTTCATAATACCGAATTACTTGTGGCATAAAGCCAACCGTATCCATAGACACGTATGACTTATTCATAGCCATAGCATAAAGAAGCAGATAATCCATCCTGTATCTTGTGGGAAAACCATCCGCTGCAGATTTATTCTCTTCAAGAATCTTCAAGGCAGCACCGGGCAGACTATCTACCAATGCCTCAGCCTTCTTCAGAACAAGAGGTTTATCGGAAAAAGAACAAGACAACAAAAGTAACGCAAAAATAAAATAAGATAATTTCTTCATAAACCCAAATCGGTCATTAGGGCTTGCTTGTATTTCGCTTTTTTAGAAGAGTGGATTTTGTTGGGCTTTTAATGAGTAATAGCGAGCTATTGCGAATTAAAAACAGACAAAATACGCCTTATAAAAAACAAAAGGCTGCAAGCAGTCATTAAATAATTCTATAAACGGCCTGATGACCGTTTTGGGATAAAGCATTACTAAACGTCCCAATACCCTTCATAACAATATCCCTGCGTATAATATGACAATTTGTAGCAACCGCAATACAAAATTGGTAGTTGAAGACAGACATCACCTGCTTCAACACTCTGAGACAAGACAACTTCACCTGTCGCCATATTCATTAAAGTCATTATTCCCGAGCAAGGACAATAAGGCATCGACAACACTCCATTCTCATAACATACAACAATAACATTATTTGACGGAGAACGTTTTATTGGTTTTGTAGAGTGCGATGGCTCAAAATAGCTACAATGCAAAAAAATTGAATCTGAAACTACTTGAGAAATATTCTGCGATCTGACACCATTTGAAAATGTCAGGAACAAGACTATCAATAATAAAAGATTTCTATTCATAAAATCTGATGTTGTGTTAATGATTAATATGCAAAGATAATGCAAACCGAATGCAGAGCGTCAAGCTTGATTGAACGCTATGCTGAGGTGAAGCTTTGCTTATGCAAAGATACAATATATTCAGCAAGCATCCAAAGGATGGCATTACAGATATTATTATGAAGCGGCATTATTCCATTCATTCAATATACTATATATCAGCGACATACACCGCATTTTACATTTAGTAAACAGGAATAAAGACACCGATGTGTATATACCAGCATCGCGGATACGCTTACGGAATGAACACAATTTATCCCTTTTTTCTTGTTTATTCCGAAATTCATTCATAAATTTGCTACGATATTGAGCAGAATACTTTAATAAACCTTATTTTAATATGAACATAACAGAAAGATTTCTCAACTATGTGAAGTTTGACACACAGTCGGCTGAAGAGAGCCAGACAGTGCCAAGCACCAGTAAGCAACTGATATTCGCCGAATATCTTCGCGACGAACTGAAGGCTGAAGGATTTGCCGACGTGGAGATGGACGAGCAGGGATATATCTATGCCACTCTCAAGGCGAACACCAAGAAGGAAATTCCTACTATCGGATTCATCAGCCACTACGACACATCACCTGACTGCAGCGGCAAGGACGTGAAGCCACGCATCGTGAAGGAATACGACGGCGGCGACATCGTGCTCTCAGAGGGTATCGTGTCATCACCAAAGAAATTCCCTGAGCTGCTTGCCCACAAAGGAGAGGACCTCATCGTGACCGACGGCCACACTCTGCTCGGTGCCGACGACAAGGCCGGTATTGCTGAAATCGTGCAGGCCATGTGCTGGCTGCGCGACCACGACGAGATAAAGCACGGCGACATCCGCATGGGCTTCAACCCCGACGAGGAAATCGGAATGGGCGCCCACCACTTCAACGTGGAGAAATTCGGATGCCAGTGGGCATACACCATCGACGGCGGAGACCTGGGCGACCTGGAATACGAGAACTTCAACGCTGCCGCTGCCAAGATAAACATCAATGGAGTAAGCGTACACCCTGGATTCGCCAAAGGCAAGATGGTGAACGCCAGCATGCTCGCCACTGAGCTCGCAGGCATGATGCCTGCCGACGAGAGACCGGAGACCACTGAGGGCTACGAGGGCTTCTATCATCTGCTGGGCATAGAGAGCAACACCGAACACGCCAAGATGTCGTATATCATACGCGACCACGACCGCAAGAAGTTTGAGGACCGCAAGAAGTTCATCGTTTCTGCAGTAGACAAGATGAACGAAAAATACGGTGAGGGAACGGTGGAGATTGCCGTTAACGACCAGTATTACAACATGAAGGAGAAGATCGACCCGAACATGCACGTCATCGACATCGTGTTGAAGGCAATGGAGCTTTGCGGTGTGCCACCAAAGGTGCAGCCGATACGTGGCGGCACCGACGGAGCACAGCTCTCGTTCAAGGGTCTGCCTTGTCCTAACATCTTCACCGGCGGCGTGAACTTCCACGGACCATACGAATTCGTGAGCATCCAGGTGATGGAGAAGGCTATGCAGACAGTGGTGAAGATTTGTGAGCTCACCGCTGGGTTCAACGACTAAAACAGGAACAAATCCAAATCGGTCATTAGGTTATGACCAATTTAAGATAAAATGAAAAAGCGTAACCGTTTCTGTATCGGTTACGCCTTTTTCATTTCTGCGATTAACAACAAAGCTTTTTCCCTACAACATTTCGCAGAATTCCACCTTTTCCCTGTTTGGTCCTTCTATTGTAAAGAACTTCACGCCGTTTTCCCAGAACGGAAGGCTTTCGACCTGTAAGCCAAGTATCTTGAAACAGTTTGACGATTTCATCTCATCAAACAGTTTATCGATGTTTTTCACATCAATGGCTATATGGTCAATAGCTCCATATTCCATTTTTGCATTATTATTTTGATAAGTTTCTATCACAAGATTGTGAAGTTTGAGAAATGCAACCTCTTCAGTGCCATTGACAGTACGCAATGCGGTTTCGAATCCCAAACTTTTATAGAATTCTATCGTCTTGTTGATGTCGTTGGTCGGGATACCGATATGCTGTACCCCTGTAGTAAAATCCTTGATGTTCATATTATTTCATATTAAAAATTGATTATTTCTGCCCCAAGTTGGAAATAGCTTTGATTGCTCTGTGGGTTCCACATTCCATTGACATATACAGGAATAGTGTAATTCCCCAGTTTCAGGTCGTGACCTGCCCGTAGTGATATATGTACGATTCCCGCCTTGGTGCCGAAGAAATGTGCATCTTCTCCGGCTTTGTTCAACGCGAAGCCTCCACCAACACCCGTATCAACCTTCCAACCGTTGTTATTGTATAATTGGCATTCTGCATAAACGAAAGTGGAATACTTCTGCTGTGTATTGTCGCTGTTGCGGTCGCGGCCAAAAACAACGGTAGACCAGCTCAAAGCCAACGGAATCTTCTTTTTATCGAAACGATACCCCACTGTCATATCAAGAAAGCGTCCTGTTTCGTGTGCAGAATAGTTCCAGTATTGTTTATTGTTGTATGTCGCGCCCGGTGAGAAATTATAAGTATCCCAAAGGTCAAGATGCCATCCACCGGCTTTTAGACTCAAGTAGTGGTTGAATTCATTGTATGACCCTTCAGAATTCACACCACCCCACAGTCCTACAGTGACATGGTTGTCAGCCATGGAATAGTTGAAATCGGTAAGAAGCACTATTCCGTCGGCCACCTCCATGCCACGCCAGAGATGATTGTTCTGCAGTTTGGCATTGAGATGGAGTTGTGCATGGACAGAGTCTATACACCAGCCAAGTATAAGAAGAAAACAAAGTAGCCTTTTCATCTGATGTCAGGAATGCGTTATTCAATCAAGGTATTCCTCTGGCAGCGTAGGCATTGCTCCGTGTTGTGTGCATACAAACGCAGAAACGTCTACAGCCTTTCTATGTGCTTCGTCCGGGGTCTTGCCTTTCAAGATACTCGCGATAAAGGCGCCGGTGAAAGAATCACCGGCACCGACAGTGTCGACAACTTCCACATGTGGAGTATCAACGAATGAAACATGTCCCGGAGTAAATACATAACTACCGTTCACACCACATGTAAGGATGAGCATTTTAAGATTGTATTTGCCCATCAACAACCAGCACTTGTTTTGCAAATCAATGCCTGGATATCCGAACAGGCGACTCACCATTATCAGTTCCTCGTAGTTGATTTTCAGAACATCGCATCGTTTCAGACTGTCGGTTATTATTTCCTTCGTAAAGAAGCCCTGCCTCAGGTTTATGTCAAAAATCTTATATGTGTATTCTCTGTCGGCCATAAGGTCGAGGAAGCGGTGAATGGTACTGCGTGACACCTGGCTGCGCTGTGCCAACGTGCCAAAGCAAACAGCACTACAATGTCTTGCCAAGTCTTCCAGCACCGGAGTAAAAGGGATATTGTCCCATGCCACATTTTCTTTTATGTCATAACACGGAATACCGTTAATGTCGAGCGACACCTGGACTTCTCCTGTCGGATAATCCACTTCATCCATCTGGTATTTAAGATTATGTGAGTCAAGCTCATTTGTCAGTTCCCTCCCCTGTTCGTCTTTGCCAATGGCACTGACAGCACAGCTGTTTATACCGAACTGTGACACATGATAGGCGAAGTTGGCAGGAGCACCGCCTAATTTCTTTCCTTCGGGAAGCATATCGAATAATGCCTCTCCGATTCCAATTACCAATTCTTTCATATTCTTTAAAGTTAATAGTGATAGATTCTTTGTCTCTCCTTTTATGAGACATCATCCCATGATTATGTTCTGTTTGTACGCTGCAAATATATGATTGATTTCTTGGCAGGACTTCCATTTCAGCTCTGTATTTTATTGGGAACGTTACCGCAAACGTTTCCAAAATCTGCAATCGTTTTAACCCTAATCAGTCATTAGGCCGTTATAACATTCTTTAATGACTGCTTGCTGTCTTTTATAAGGCGCCTTTTGCTTGTTTTAAAAAAAACATACGTTAAAAAATGAAAAAGAGAATACAAACATATATATATAATAAAAATAAAAAATTATCTTTGGCTTCTATATAACGACAGCACTATGAAGCATATAACAATAAAGGACATAGCAAAATCACTTTGCATATCGGTATCCACAGTGTCACGGGCGCTTACTGACGACAAGAACATACGAAAGGAAACACGGGATATGGTCATGGCTGAAGCCAAACGGCTTGGATATAAGCGTAACCCGGTGGCGATGAACCTGAAAATGGGTCGCTCTAACACGATTGGAGTCATTGTTCCGGAGATGCATACGCCATATGCAGCACAAGTAATCAGCGGCATACAGGAAGTATTGTATAGGAAGAACCAGAAAGTAGTGTTGGCAGAAAGCGACGAGAATGCAGAACAGGAATATGAGAACCTGAACATGATGGAACAGTTCATGGTGGACGGATTGATTGCGAGCATGTGCAGCTACAGAAAAAACACAGACAAGTATCAGCAACTGGCAAAGGAAGGTATGGCCATCGTCTTTTACGACCGCATACCTTACGGGATGGACATGTCACAAGTGCTGGTGGACGACAACAACGACTCCTTTTTCATGGTAGAACATCTTATCCGCCTGGGGCGTAGACGAATCGCCTACATTCAAGGCCCCAGCGATATATACAACACAAATCCGAGAGGACAAGGGTATCGTGAGGCAATGGAGAAATTCAAGCTATATGATCCGGAACTGATTGTGCGAACAGGCATGACATTCAAGGATGGAGCCGACGCTATAGACCGTCTGACCAGCAACGGCATTGATTTTGACGCAGTATATGCTTTTACCGACACCTTGGCCATAGGAGCCATGAACCGTCTGCAGGATATCGGTAAGCGTGTGCCTGATGATGTTTTCGTTGCAGGATTCTCTGGTACAGAACTTTCCACTATCGTTTCCCCACGCCTCACTACTATGGAACCTCCTCTTGAGGAAATGGGAAAGAAAGCAGCAGAAATGGTGATGGAGAAAATAAACAATCCGGAAATGGAATGCCGCAAAGTGATACTGAAGACAATAATGAGGAAGAGAGAGTCTACGGGAGAAAAAGAAGACTGAAACGATTTCAAACGTTTGCAGATTTTGGAAACGATTGCGGGAACGTTTGCAGGATTTTACGCCACCCGGTTGTATTGACATATCACGATTAAGCCATACATTTGCTGCCAGAAAACAATTTATCAAACGTAATAACTTGAAATCTATGGCAAACAATGTTAATGGTTATTCTTATGACCGCAATCAGGTAAAGGCAGGAATACTGCATTTCGGAGTAGGCAACTTTCATCGTGCCCACTTGGAGTACATGACCAACAATCTGCTTGAGAATACTTCACAGCAGAATTGGGGAATTTGCGGAGCGATGATCCTTCCGTGTGACGAACATCTATACCATGCCCTGAAGAAACAGAACGGTGAATACACACTGACTGTATGTGGACGTGATGACAGTATCAATGTTTACAGGATAGGATCCCTCGTCGAACTATATTGGGGCATTGAGGAACAAGAAAATATCCTCGACAAGATTGCCGACAAAGACATCAAGATCATAACCCTCACCATTACCGAGGGAGGATACAACATCTCACGCCAGACAGGAGAGTTCATGCTCGACAATGAGCAGGTGGCACACGATCTGGATAATCCGGAACACCCCCAGACGGCTTTCGGATATGTGGCAGAGGGATTGCGTCGCCGCAAGGCTGTCGGCAACGGACCGATAACGATCCTGTCTTGCGACAACCTGCAGCATAATGGAAATACGGCACGAAAGGCATTCATGACTTTCGTGGAGCATCAAGACAAGGAACTTGCCGCATGGATGAAGGAGAATGTGACATTCCCCAATTCAATGGTAGACCGTATAACCCCAGCCACACGTCCCGACGACATCGAACGACTGAACAGACAGAACGGCACAAGCGATGAGGCTCCGGTATATTGTGAGGATTTCATACAGTGGGTTGTGGAAGACGACTTTGCCGCCGGCAGACCTGAATGGGAAACAGTAGGTGCCCAGATGACCGATGACGTTACGGCATTCGAGAACATGAAACTCAGCCTGCTGAACGCTTCACACACACTGCTTTCTTATCCTTCATTCCTCGCCGGCTATCGCAAGGTTGACGCTGCCATGCACGACGAGAGGATAAAGAAGTTTGTACGTGCCTTTATGGATGTGGACATCACGCCATACGTTCCGGCACCTGCCGATACCGACCTGGAAGAATACAAGCAGACCCTCGTAGAGCGTTTCGGCAACCGCATGGTAAGCGATCAGGTGGCACGCCTGTGCTTCGACGGCGCCAGCAAGTTCCCTGTATACGTGATGCCTAACCTTGAAAAGATGATTGCCGACAATGCCAACGGCAAAAATGTGGAATTCAAGCGTGTGGTGTATCTGTTCGCAGCATATCGCCATTATCTGAAATATCATACCGACGACAACGGCGAAGTTTTTGAAGTTGCCGACCCATGGCTCACGGCAGACGACTGGAAACTCATAAAGAGCGACAACGTGTCTGACTTCCTTGGTGTTTCAGCATTTACCAGCACCAACCTTAAGGATGCTGCCGATTTCGCAGGTCTATATGAAAAGATGGCATCTGACATCAAGGATAATGGTGCCATGAAGGTTTTAGAGGAAAAGATATTGTAAGCAATGACCATTCTCTGGAATTCAAGGGCTTATGTCCTGAATTCCAGAGAAATCAAGTATCAACTTAAAAATCACTGAACAATGAGAATATCAATAAAGACCGCAGGTCCGTTTCTACTCCTGACATTCGTGTATTTTATTGTAGGATTCCTTACCACAGTAAACGGACAGTGCCAAGGCCCATTGAAGGTTGCATTTTTGAGTGAGGTTACGGAAAACAATAATTCTCTGACTACGCTCATCTCTTTCTCATTTTTCCTTGGCTACCTGCTGAACAGTTCAAAGACAGGGCGAATGATGAACCGATTGGGATACAAGAAGACTCTTATACGCTCAATGATGGTTATGGTCATAGGAGTCGCCTTTTATCTTGCCTCAGCGTTGTGTGCTGAATATTGCAGTGATGTAACAATAAATATTGGAAACGACACAGTGCCAATCGGCTATTTTGTTTTCTTGTTCGGATCTTATACAATGGGTACTTCTGCCGCAATGCTCCAGGTAGTGATCAATCCATATATCGCTGCCTACCCGTTGCCTGGCACCCAGGCTGTACAGCGGATGAACTTCACTTGTGCCATAAATTCAATAGGCACTACGATAGCACCGTTCTTTGTCACCGCAGTAATGTTTTCCGGTGTGCCTCTTGACAGAGTCTCCGCCAGCCAGCTCACATTGCCATTCCTAGTGATGATGATTGTCATTGCATTCACTACCTGGTCGACATCAAAAGCAAGTCTTCCTGACATTGAAGGCACAAGAGAGGATTTGTCCGACAAGCCCCGTCGCAGTATATGGTCGTTCCGTCATCTCAGATATGGAGTCATCACCATATTCTTTTATGTCGGAACAGAAGTCGGAGTGGGCAACAATATGAATCTGCATGCCATGGATTTGATGAAGCAGGGGTATGATTTGTCCCCGGCCCTTCTTGCCACTCTCTATTGGGGCGGTTTCCTGGTTGGAAGAATGGTGTCGGCAGGATTGAAGAATGTCGCACCACGTCCGATGCTCATCACTGTAACCGTGGCGGCAATAGCTCTGATGACAACATCACTGATTACTGAAAATCTGTGGCTGATGGCAGCCGTCGGACTTTTCCATAGCGTGATGTGGAGTTGCATATTCACACTTTCGGTCGACGGATTGAAAGAATACACATCAAAGGCTTCGGGCATTTTCATGATGGGAGTTTTTGGCGGAGCCGTTTTTCCTGTACTTCAAGGAATGCTTGCCGACAGTATGGGTTCATGGCAATATACGTGGTTAATACCATTGTTCTGTGAATTCGTGATACTATGGTATGGTTTGATAGGATACAGAAAAGCTGCAAAAGACCAAATCGGATAATTCCTTCTGCCACATTTTTGTTTATACTGATTATAGTTCGTACCTTTGTGCCATAATCCATATTATGAATTAAATACAGATATGACGCAAACAGTATGAGCGAATTACCACACCTTATAAAAGATCTTGCCCTTATTCTCGTTGTGGCGGGAATAGTGACTATTATTTTCAAAAGGCTGAAGCAGCCACTTGTCCTCGGATATGTGGTTGCCGGCTTTCTGGTAAGTCCCAACATGCCCTACACCATGTCGGTGGTTGACATCGCCGACATCCACACATGGGCAGACATCGGAGTGATGTTCCTGCTCTTCTCGCTGGGACTCGATTTCTCGTTCAAGAAGATTCTCAAGATGGGTTCGTCGCCCATCATTGCCACGTGCGCCATCGTGTTCTGCATGATGGCGCTGGGCATCACCGTTGGCCACACCTTCGGATGGGGACGCATGGACTGCATATTCCTCGGCGGAATGCTCGCCATGAGTTCCACCACTATCATATACAAGGCGTTCGACGACCTCGGACTGCGGCAGCAGCGCTTTGCCGGCATGGTGATGAGCGTGCTCATCCTTGAAGACATGCTCGCCATAGTGATGATGGTGATGCTCTCGGCATTGGCGTCGGGAGCCAACCTCGACGGCGGACAGATGCTGGGCAGCGTGGTGCGCATCGGGTTCTTCCTCGTCTTGTGGTTCGTGGTGGGCATATTCGCCATTCCGTGGCTGCTGCGCTCGTCGCGCAAACTGATAAACAGCGAGACGCTGCTCATCATATCGCTCGGTCTATGCTGCGCCATGGCAGTGGTGTCTACACAGGTAGGATTCAGCAGCGCCTTCGGTGCGTTTGTCATGGGTTCCATCCTTGCCGAGACGATAGAGGCAGAGAAGATAATAAAGCTGGTGGAACCGGTGAAGAACCTCTTCGGAGCGATATTCTTCGTCTCCGTGGGTATGCTCGTCGACCCGAAGATTCTCGTGGAATACAGTGTGCCGATTCTCGTCCTCGTGATGACAATCCTCGTCGGGCAGGCCCTCTTCGGCACCTTCGGTTTCCTCATCAGCGGACAGTCATTGAAGTCTGCCATGCAGTGCGGATTCTCCATGGCTCAGATCGGTGAGTTCTCGTTCATCATTGCCTCGCTCGGACTGTCGCTCGGCGTCATCGGCAATTTCCTCTATCCGGTAGTGGTGGCGGTGAGTGTCATCACCACATTCCTCACGCCATATATGATAAGACTCTCCACACCGACCTACAACAAGCTGGAGAAGCATCTGTCAAAGGACATCATACATATACTCAACGACTTCGCCATCAGCCGTCCCTCCTCTGCCCCACAGGGCAACTGGCGCAAACTGCTGATACAGCTGTTCAGAATCACTCTGGTATATTCCATCCTCTCCGTAGCGGTGATAACGCTGATGTTCACCTTCGCCCTTATCCCGCTCCGCCAGATACTGCCCCACTGGTGGGCAAACGCCACATGCGGACTGATGACGATTGCCATGATAGCGCCGTTCTTGAGAGCCATGGTGATGAAGAAGAACCACAGCGAGGAGTTCAAGGCGCTGTGGCAAGAGAACTGGATGAACCACGCTCCGCTCATCGTCACCATCATCGTGCGCTTCATGATAGCCATGGCTTTCATATTCTATATCTGCAACTATCTCACCCGCTTCACCCATGCGCTGATGATAGTCATCGCCGTTACGATGGTCACACTGATGGTACTGTCGAGAAGACTCAAGAGGAGAAGCATAGAGATGGAGAGGATGTTCATACGCAACCTGCGGTCGAAAGACATCGAAGCACAGGTCTACGGCCACAAGCGTCCGCTCTATGAGGGCCATCTGCTCGACAGAGACATTCATATCTCCGACTTCGACGTGCCGGAGGATTCACGCTGGGCTGGCAAGACACTGGCGGACATGAAACTGAGGGGGCGGTTTGGAGTGAACGTGAGCAGCATCCTGCGCGGCACCCAACGCATCAATATCCCCAACGGCGACAATCTGATATTCCCGGGCGACAAACTGCAGGTGATCGGCGACGACGACCAGCTGACTGCCTTCGGCAAGGCATTGCGAAGCGACCTCCACCCCGAAGATCCCGACATAGAGAAGAGGGAGATGAAACTGCGCCAGCTCGTGATATGCCGGGACGGGCAGTTCTTCGGCAAGACCCTCTCTGAGAGTGGCATCCGCGACGAATACAACTGTATGGTGGTGGGTATGGAGGAAGGCGAAGAGGCTCTCTCGCAGCTCACTCCCGACCATAAGTTTGCTGATGAAGACACTATCTGGGTGGCCCACCTTATCAATTGCAGGAGCAAGATTATCGCATTTAGCAATCTCTACAGACGCAGCCTGAGTCACACCCGATAAAACTTCTTTATGCTGAGCATTTTCTATACCTTTTTCAGCTAAAAATCTTGTCAGACTCATAGGGCGAACATATATCTGATAAGCCGGTACACCTCCAGGTACCTGAAAAGCATGCAAACCATATACCTCCATCCGGTCATACCGGATATTCAAGGTAGTATCTCTGTCTGCTATAAAATTCCATCCCCAGAACTCCAGTCTGAGGTCCTCATTTTTCATTCCAGACCTCATTGTATGAGGATAAGTATCCATATCTATTGCCCCCATATTACTATATTTACCTTTAGGAAGACAAATCTGATACTTTCCATTTTTATCGGTTTTCGTTTCAAACAAAGTATCAAAGTTCGAATTCTGAAACATTACAGAACAGTTTTCTATAAGTTTTCCTTCATAATCAGACACAACCCCCTTTATTGTTACAGAGTCTTCCCGCGTTTGTGAGAATAAGGAACAATGCCCCAACAAACAAAGAAACAGCATCCACACACCAGCAAAGCACTTTGCTTTCATTCTCTTTTATTTTTATTTTTCATTATAAATCACCGTCATCACAGTCTGACCTACAGCCTGCAAAGTAGCCTTGTCAATATGTTCCATATTATCTTTCAGTGTATGCCAGGTATGATTAAAGCCAGTATCACTGTTCGGGTCGAAATCGATGACATCGACACACGGAATCTGGCGGAACCGATGTACATACATGTGATCGTCGGTAATATGTCCTCCATCTTTCTTTACAAAATAATTTCCATAACCGATTCGGTGCGCTGCATCCCATATCTTCTGCATAACTGTATGAGCCGTATTTTTGGAATAGGCCTCGTAATAGAACGATGCATTCTTACCTCCTACCATATCGAGCAAAATACCAAAGCGAGCCTTGTAGTCGGGTACATGCGGAATACGTCCCCAATATTGTGAACCCAAACACCAAGTATCGCTGCGATGGGTACCTTCATAGAAATCAGGTGTTCCATAATCTTCCGCATCGAAGAATACAATATCAACTCCAATAGCCGGTGCTTGCTTCTGCAACTGACGGGCTATTTCCAGCAAAACACCTACCCCACTGGCTCCGTCGTTTGCCCCATCGATAGGAGTACGGTGATGTTTTGCCTCATCTTCATCGGCATACGGACGTGTATCCCAATGCGCGCAAAGTAAAACTCGCTTTTTCGATTCCGGGTTATAAGCCCCAATAATATTACGGGCCTTCAGCATTGTACCATCGTACGCCATCAAGTCGGCATACTGATTATACACTTTCGCCCCAAATCCAGCCAACTTATCTGCCAGATAATCGCCACAAGCCTTATGAGGAGCCGAATTCGGCACACGTGTACCAAAAGCCACCTGCTTTTCTACATAAGCATAAGCACTGTCAGCATTGAAAGCCGGAGCCTGCACAAAGGCCTGTTCTTCCGTCTGTTCTTCCTGTTTGGCTTTGTTGTTACTACTGCCACACGCCACACATGCACATGCCAGCAAACACACTCCTCCTATATTTCTAATCAGTCTTTTCATTTCCGTTATCTTTAATGATTACAGCTGCAAAGGTAGCTGTTTTTCTGCACTTCTTCCATCACCCGCAGGAAGTTTCCTCCCCAAAGCAGACGAATTGCCTCTTCATCATAACGCTCCAACAAGAAGCGCCGTGTCAGATTAATCAGTTCCGACGAATCATTGCACCCTATAATACCTCCATCGCCATCGAAATCGGTTCCGATGCCCACATGTTCTATACCCATCACACTGACCATGTGATTGATATGTTCAATTGCATCCTCAATCGTAGCCGGAGCATCCTGACGCAGGAATCCGCTATACAGACAAACCTGCACTACACCACCCTTGTCGGCAATAGCCTTGAGTTGTGCATCAGTCAGATTACGAGGGTGATCGCACAGTGCCCGTGCAGAAGAGTGAGAACAAACCACCGGCTGCGCACTGATATCCAACGTATCATAGAAAGTCCGTTCACCGGCATGCGACAAATCAACCATCATGCCTACCCGATTCATCTCCCGGATGACCTGCTCACCGAAAGCGCTGACACCCAGATTCTCTTCATTATAACGTGCCGAACCGCAGATATCATTGTTTCCATTATGGCACAATGTCATATATACCACCCCTCTTTGGCGGAAACGTTCCACATTACTTAAATCTTTACCAATGGCATATCCATTTTCTATACCCAGCATAATCGCCTTCTTTCCAGCCTGCTTCAAACGATACAAGTCGGCCGGAGTATAAGCAATGTCTACGGCCGTGCAGTTCATGGCCACCATACGCTCTATCTCGTTCAGCAAGCGGTCTGCCTTGGCTGTTGCAGCCAGCAAAGCTTCTTCTGTACGTTCTTTCTGTGCCAGATAAGCAACCATAATGGTGGCATCCTGACGCCCTTCAGTCATTTTATGCAAATCGACCTTGATTTTAGGGTCACGAGACGCAAAATTAATTTGCTGACCAAAGAACATGGGCGTATCACAATGGGTATCGAGAGTCAGCAAACGGCTGTGCAAGCGTTTTGCCCTACGGAAAGAATGAGCCTCACGTACCAGCCAGTCGAATATCGGCATCATGTATTCATCCCCATTCAAGATGAAACATTCGGGATGCCACTGTACTCCCAGCATCGACTTATATTCAGTACTTTCAATTGCTTCAATCACTCCATCGGGAGCATAAGCCGAAACACGAAAGCCGGGTGCCGGCTCCTTGACCGCCTGATGATGGAACGAATTGACAGCAACAGTAAGAGTATTCAGCACATCCGACAATAAGGATTCGGGAACAATCTGAACAGTATGCGAAGCATAAGCCCGGTCAAGTTTCTGACTATGTTTGACAGACTCTCCCTCCCGCTGCGCATAAATGTCCTGATAAAGGGTTCCCCCCATT
>ERZ791573.199-NODE-199-length-40956-cov-21.174006_pt1 | contig 40956 bp, 35 predicted proteins | sample MGYA00509971_ERZ791573 | MGnify/ENA primary metagenome ERZ791573 (study PRJEB30046, sample SAMN00791921) | human gut metagenome | study: EMG produced TPA metagenomics assembly of the A metagenome-wide association study of gut microbiota in type 2...
AGATCGTTTCTAACGCTTCTTGTACAACAAACTGCTTGGCTCCTATCGCTAAGGTTCTGAACGATAACTTCGGTATCGAGACTGGTCTTATGACAACTGTTCACTCTACAACCGCTACACAGAAGACTGTTGACGGTCCTTCTATGAAGGATTGGCGTGGTGGCCGTGCTGCTGCCGGCAACATCATCCCCTCTTCAACAGGTGCTGCTAAGGCTGTAGGTAAGGTAATTCCTGAGCTGAACGGCAAGCTGACAGGTATCTCTATGCGTGTCCCCACTCTGGACGTGTCTGTAGTTGACCTGACTGTTAACTTGAAGAAGCCCGCTTCTAAGGAGGCTATCTGCGCTGCCATGAAGGCTGCTTCAGAGGGTGAGCTGAAGGGTGTACTGGGTTACACAGAGGACGCAGTTGTTTCTTCTGACTTCCTGGGTTGCGCTCTGACTTCTATCTTCGACGCAAACGCTGGTGTATACCTCACAGACAACTTCGTAAAGGTTGTTTCTTGGTATGACAATGAGATTGGTTACTCACACAAGGTTGTTGAGCTGATCAAGATCATGAAGAAGCACAACGGCTAATCATTTTGAATAGACAATTTGATTGAAATATGGGTCACACGGTTTTCCGTGTGACCTTTTTTGTTCCGCTTTAAAAATCTCTTTTCCCTTTCATTTGTTCATTTCTGTTTTTTTTCCCGAACAGGCAGATAATTCGGAAATTTTTATTTAAATTTGCATAAGATAAGCTGCACCTCGGCAAAACGTTCAAGCAAGCTTGACGTTCTTGCACTCGGTTTGCATTATCTTTGCATAAGATAAGCTGCACCTCGGCAAAACGTTCTTGTTAAAAGCAATCTATATGGAAAATAAAAAGATGATAACAATACTTGGTCCTACGGCTTGTGGGAAAACTTCTGTGGCTACAGCATTGGCTGTCGACATGGATGGCGAGATCATTAGTGCCGATTCGCGACAGGTCTATCGTGGCATGGATATAGGTACAGGAAAGGATCTTGCCGATTATGTTGTTGATGGCAAGTCTGTTCCATATCATCTCATTGATATTGCTGACCCTGGAACCAAGTACAACCTCTTTGAATATCAACGCGACTTTCACGATGCATACAACGACATAACATCAAGAGGCATTCTTCCTATTCTTTGTGGAGGTACAGGTCTTTATATTGAGGCGGTTCTGAAAGGATATAGCCTGTCGACGGTACCACAAAATCAAGAATTGCGCAATCGGCTTGAGGGAAAGTCGCTTGAGGAACTTACAGCTTTGCTTATTGACTTAAAGAAGAAAAATGGGTCAAACATGCACAATCGTTCAGATGTCGACTCTTGTCAGCGTGCCATCCGTGCCATAGAAATAGAGGAGCATAACCTGCATCACCCAATGCCTGAACGAGAGTTGCCTCCTGTTCCATCTCTCATCATAGGTCTCGATATTGATCGTGATGAACGACGTGCTAAAATTACGCGTCGTCTGCGACAGCGACTTGATGAAGGTATGGTTGACGAGATTCGCAGCATTCTAAATAAAGGAGTCGCTCCTGAAGACCTTATTTATTATGGCCTTGAATATAAATATGTGACAGAACATGTCATTGGTAAGCTTTCCTTTGATGAGATGTTTCGTCAACTTGAGATTGCAATTCATCAGTTTGCTAAGCGTCAGATGACATGGTTCCGTGGTATGGAGCGACGAGGCTTTACCATACATTGGATAAGTGCTTCTCTATCAATGGAACAGAAAATAAATGAGATAAAACAACTTTACAACGACAGCCTGAAACAATAAAGCTTATGATAACAGATAACCGATGGGGCATAATTTATTGTCCGAAACATGAACCTCTGCATCGTGGCAAGAAATGGGAGCGTATAGAGCAATGTTTGCATGAAAACAACATTGAGTTTGATTTTGTGCAGAGTGAAAATACGGGTAGTGTGGAACGTCTTGTCAAGATGCTCATCAATAACGGCTACAAGACAATCGTTATTGTGGGTGGTGATTCTGCTCTAAACGATGCTGTCAACTGCCTGATGCAGGTAGACAAGGCTACGCGCGACAGCATAGCTCTTGGTGTCATTCCGAATGGCCTAATGAACGATTTCGCTCATTTCTGGGGATTCCGCGAGCGTGAAATAGAGCAAACCGTTTCATGGTTGAAAGCTCGCCGTTTGCGCAAGATCGATCTTGGGTGCATACGTTACACTAACAAACATGGAGAAGCCTGTCATCGCTATTTCCTGAATTGTGTAAACATCGGTCTTATTGCTTCTATTATGAATCTGCGCCGTCAGACACGTCATTATTTTGGTTCACGAACCTTGTCGTTTCTTTTCTCTTTTATGCTTCTTATATTTCAGCGCCTTGAGTATAAAATGCATCTCAAGATAAATTCAGACACCGTAAAGCGCAATGTTATGACTGTTTGTATTGGCAACTCTACAGGCTATGGTCAAACGCCTAATGCTGTGCCATATAATGGTTTGCTTGACGTATCGGTTGTTTATCATCCTGAGATGACACAGCTCTTTGAGGGATTTTATCTCTTTGTGCGTGGAAAGTTTCTTAATCATCGTAGCGTGCATCCGTATCGTACGAAAAAGGTGGAGGTGCTTGAGGCAAAGAAGGCTCTTGTTGGCATAGACGGAAGGTTGATGAACACTCCTGTAGGTCCCTTCTCTGTAACGGTAGAACAAGAAATAATAAATTTCATGATTCCAAAATAGAACGTTCTTTTTATTTTGTAATGTAAATTATTGCGAATTAAAAACAAGCAAAAGACACCTTATAAAAAACAAAAGACTGCAAGCAGTTTTAAAATACTACATAAAACGGCCTAATGACCGATTTGGGTTAATAAGATGCCGTGCATGCAAAACCTTCTGCTGCCACGCGGTCGCGTATGGTGTTAAGCTCTTCGCGAGTGGCTTTCAGAAGGTCCTGGTCTGGTGTCTCGCGGTCAATGGTGTAGATCATTACCTCCATTGGCTTGATCTTGCGCAGGGCTTCAAGCCATGGCCTGACAAAGCGCTCAGAGGTGTTGTCCACATTGTCGGCACCCATGCGGCCTTTCATGAACATGGTCTGTATGATGACGTGGCCGTTGAACGAGCGCAGCCCCTCAATGATGTTGTCCACGTTATAGTTGGGGCTGACGGGGCGGTCCACCTTTCTTATATAGTCGATGTCCACGGTGTCGAGCTTAAGGATGTTGTTGTCAACCTTCATCAGCGCGTCATGAACCTGTGGTCGGTGAATGAACGTAGAGTTGCTGAGCACCGACACTTTGGCTTCAGGAAAATATTTGTCTCTTAGGGCTATGGTGTCGTCAATTATTTCCGCAAACTGTGGGTGTCCTGTCGGCTCGCCGTTACCTGCAAAGGTGAGCACGTTAGGCTCTGTGCCGCTGTCGCGCATCTCAATGAGTTTCTTCTCCAAAGCCTCGCTCACCTCCTCGCGTGAGGGGCGTGGCAGGGTGGGGCGGTGGTCGGCGTTGTAGCCACACTCGCAGTAGATGCAGTCGAACGAACATGTCTTTCCGTCTGCCGGTTGCAGATTGATGCCTAACGAGATGCCCAGTCGTCTGCTGTGAATCGGTCCGAAGATGGGCGATGGATAAATTATTGTTGCCATAATGTTATTACCTTTTTCTAAATTATTATCTCTTTCTTCTTTTTCGTTATCTCTTTTCTTTCTCTTTTTTCAAAGAAAAAGTCTCTAATTCGGCACAAAAGTAATAATTATTTGTGAAACGAGCACCATCTTTGCCTTATCCTCTTGTTAATAGTGGTTAAACCTTATGCTGTGTGGATTTTTTTTTGTTACTTTGCAAGAAATTTGGTGTATTATACCTGTTTGCAAATGGGAAAAAAACGTAAAAAGACCGGCAGTCGTCATGGATTGCAGGCGATAACTCTATGTATAAGCACCGCCATGGTGCTTGTGTTGTTGGGTCTTGTCACCCTTTCGGTGCTCACGGCTCGCAATCTCTCGTCATACGTTAAGCAGAACATTGTCGTGACGCTCATGCTTCAAGACGACATGACCGACTCGGAGGCGCAACAGTTTTGTGCCCGTCTCGGAACATTGTCTTATGTCAACAGCATGGAGTATATAAGCAAGGAGAAAGCCTTGCGTCAAGGCATCAAGATGTTGGGTGAGGACCCTCGCGAGTTTATCGGTGCCAATCCGTGGCCACCGTCAATAGAGCTGACGCTGAAGGCCGACTATGCCAACAACGACTCGTTGAAATATATCTCGCGCGAGCTTACGGCTTATCCTAAGGTCACAAAGGTGAGCTACCAACGCGACCTGTTGGAGAACGTCAACCGCACGATTGCGCGTGTGAGCCTTGTCCTCCTTTCGTTGGCTGTGTTGCTCACCATCGTGTCGTTCTCGCTCATCAACAACACCGTGCGCCTCGGCATCTATGCTCGTCGCTTCTCCATCCACACCATGAAACTTGTGGGTGCTTCTTGGAGCTTCATCCGTGGGCCGTTTGTGCGTCGCGCCGTCGGCATCGGACTTCTTGCCTCTGTGTTGGCTTGCGCCGCTCTTGGCGCTATCTATTATGCCCTCTTCCTCTATGAGCCCGAGATCTTGAGCTTCCTTACCTGGGATGTGCTTGCCATCACCGCTGGCGTGGTGTTCGTTTTCGGCATTGCTATAACCGCGTTCTGTGCCACGATTTCCGTAAACAAATTCTTGCGGATGAAGGCGGGGGAACTGTATAAGATTTAAATTACAAAGGCTGTCCGCCTTTGAAAGGGAAAAGTGAAGAACGAAGAGTGAAGAATTCAATAGACTCGCCTTTGAAAGGGAAAAGTGAAGAACGAAGAGTGAAGAATTCAATAGACTCGCCTTTGAGAGGGAAAAGTTAAGAACGAAGAGTGAAGAATTCAATGGACTTGCCTTTGAAAGGGAAAAGTGAAGAACGAAGAGTGAAGAATTCAATAGACTTTTTAAAAGGTAAAAAATGAATAAGGGAGTTGATGTTTCTTGAAAGATGGTAATCTTTGAAAGAGGATAATCTTTGAAAGAGGATAATCTTGAAAGGAAGGGCAAAATCGGCTGAAAGCCGATAATTCAAAAATCAAAATTCAAAAATCAAAAATCGATAACTTCCTGTCACAAAAATAAGAAAAATGGATAAAAGAAATTATGCGTTCGGCAAGACCAACTTTATATTGTTGGCTGTCGGCATGTTGATTGTTGTTGTCGGCTTCTGCCTTATGAGTGGCGGCGGTTCCGATGAGACGGTGTTCGATGCCTCTATCTTCGATGTTCGCCGCATCAAGGTGGCACCCGTTGTGTGCCTCGTGGGCTTCCTCTCTATGATCTATGCCATCGTGCATAAACCTAAGGACAACGGTGACAACAACATAGAGGAAACGAAAGCTGATGATGACGTTGAGGCTTAATGGCTGAAGCGATAACGTCTATAATTGACAATTAAAAAGAAGGGAAAGAAGAAAAACAATGAATTGGTTTGAAGCATTGGTCCTTGGCATCGTGCAGGGACTTACAGAATATCTGCCCGTGAGCAGCAGTGGTCATCTCGCCATCGGCTCATCTCTCTTTGGTGTAAACGGTGAGGACGACCTCGCGTTCACCGTCTTGGTGCATGTGGCAACGGTGCTCAGCACACTCGTGGTGCTGTGGAAAGAAATCGACTGGATCTTGAAAGGTCTGTTCAAGTTCAAGATGAACGACGAAACAAAATATTTCCTCAACATCGTGGTGTCGATGATCCCTGTTGGTGTTGTGGGAGTGTTCTTCAAGGACAAGGTGGAAGAAGTGTTTGGCTCTGGTCTGCTCATCGTCGGACTGATGCTCCTCGTCACCGCCGCTCTCCTCACCTTCTCTTATTATGCTAAGCCGCGTCAGCGTGAACATATCTCTATGAAAGACGCGTTCATCATAGGTCTGGCCCAGGCTTGCGCTGTTATGCCCGGACTCTCACGTTCAGGAAGCACCATCGCCACAGGTCTGCTCCTCGGCAACAAGAAAGAGAAGCTTGCACAGTTCTCGTTCCTCATGGTCATACCTCCCATCCTTGGCGAGGCTCTCCTCGATTTGCTCAAGGCCGCTAAGGGCGAAGAGGCGTTTGGCAACATCGATGTCCTGCCGCTTGCCGTTGGCTTCGTGGCAGCCTTTGTGAGCGGCTGCATCGCTTGCAAGTGGATGATCAACATCGTGAAGAAAGGCAAGCTCGTGTGGTTCGGCGTTTATTGTGCCATTGCCGGAGCCGTCACCATCGTGTGCTCGCTTCTCTAAAAGAATAGAGACGTGAATGCCGCCCAGAATAGTAAAAAACAAAAAACTCTGAAATCCAAATAATGAATTTCACTAAAGGCGAAATTATCGCTATCAACAAGCCATACCGCATGACCAGCTTCGGCGCCTTGGCTTACGTTCGTAAACGCATAAGTGAGCGTAGTGGCGTGAAGCGCGTCAAGACAGGCCACGCCGGTACATTAGACCCTCTGGCCACAGGTGTGCTCATCCTCTGCACAGGTAAGAAGACCAAAGAGATAGAAACGCTGCAAGCCCACTCTAAGGAATACACTGCCACCCTACAGCTCGGAGCGACAACACCCAGCTACGACTTGGAGCATGAGGTTAACGCCACCTATCCTACCGACCACATCACCCGTGAGCTTGTCGATGAGGTGCTACAGCAGTTTGTCGGTGACATAGAGCAGGTGCCACCGTCTTACAGCGCATGCAAGATCAACGGCGACCGTGCCTATAAGCTGAAACGCCAGGGCGAGACCGTGGAGCTGAAAGCCAAGACCGTGCATGTCGATTTCATCAACGTGCTCTCTTTCGATCCCGAGACGATGCTCCTGCAGATCCATGTGGGCTGCGGCAAAGGTACCTACATTCGTTCCTTGGCACGCGACATAGGCAGAGCGCTCAACAGCGGTGCTTACCTCACGCAGCTCTGCCGCACCCGTGTCGGCGACGTGAGCATTGACGACTGCATCAAGCTTGACGACATCGAGCAATGGCTCGACAACCAGAACATAGAAAAAACAGACAAAGAATCAAAGAATAATGAAGTTATCTCAGTTTAAATTTAAATTGCCAGAAGAACAAATCGCACTCTATCCTCACAGCATCTACCGTGAGTTTAAAAACGATGAGGGCGAGATGGAGAAGTTTCGCATCACACGCCGCGACGAGTGCCGCCTCATGGTGTTGCACCGCAAGTCGCAGCAGATAGAGATGTACAAGAAGGACGAGAACGGAAAACCCATCGAGGGCGAGTATCTCGATTTCCGCAATGTGCTCGACTATTTTGATGAGGGCGACACCTTCATCTTCAACGACACCAAGGTGTTCCCCGCACGTCTCTATGGCACCAAGGAGAAAACCGATGCCAAGATTGAAGTGTTCCTGCTGCGCGAGCTCAACGAGGAGATGCGTCTGTGGGATGTGCTCGTGGAGCCGGCCCGAAAGATCCGTATCGGTAACAAACTGTTCTTTGATGAGAGTGGCACCATGGTCGCTGAGGTCATAGACAACACCACCAGCCGCGGACGCACCCTGCGCTTCCTCTACGACTGCCCTCACGACGAGTTCAAGCGCGAGCTGTTCGCCTTAGGCGAGGCACCGCTCCCACGTTATATCATCGACCGCCGCGAAGATCATCACGGCACCGAGGACGATTTTGACGACTTCCAGTGTATCTTTGCCAAGAACGAGGGTGCCGTAACAGCACCTGCCACAGGCCTTCATTTCAGCCGTGAGCTGATGAAGCGCATGGAGATCAAGGGCATCAACTTCTCTTATATCACCCTCCATTGCGGATTGGGCAACTTCCACGACATCGAGGTAGAGGACCTTACCAAGCACAAGATGGACTCGGAGCAGATGATCGTAGGTCCCGAGGCATGCAAGATTGTGAACAAGACCAAGCTTGCCGGCCGTCACGTCTGTGCCATAGGCACCAGCGTGGTTAAGGCCACAGAGACAGCTGTAGGCACCGACGGCTTGCTTAAGGAATATGATGGCTGGACAAACAAGTTTATCTTCCCTCCTTACGAGTTTGGCCTGGCCGACTCTATGGTTGCCAACTTCTACCACCCTCTGTCAACGCTCCTCATGGAGACCGCTGCTTTCGGTGGCTACGACCTCGTTATGGAAGCCTACAACCTTGCCGTGAAGCACGGCTACATGTTTGGCTGCTACGGCGATGCTCTGCTCATCGTCAACGACTGATCGCTCTATAAAAGCGTCATAACGCAACAACAACGATAAGTGAAGGCTATATTCGTGCTTCTTGTCACAGCTGCGGCAAGGCAAGAATATAGCCTTTCTTGCTTTCTTTAATTTTCAAAACAACAACAACATGCACACAGTTTATCTTTCTTTAGGATCCAATCTTGGCAACCGCAAGCGCTTGCTCCATGATGCTATCGGCATGATTGGCAAACAGGTGGGATGCGTAGAGCGCGAGTCGTCTTTCATAGAGACCGAGCCGTGGGGCTTTGCCTCGCCCAACAAGTTTCTGAACTGTTGCGTGAAGGTGCTCACCTCTTTGTCGCCACATCAGTTGCTGGAGACGACCCAGCACATAGAGCGCGAGATGGGACGCACACAAAAGTCGGTCGACGGCCAATATCACGACCGCGTCATCGACATTGACATCTTGCTCTACGACCGGGTGAGCGTCAACGACGACGACCTCGTCATACCCCATCCTCTCATGCACGAACGTCCGTTCGTCATGGTTCCGCTACGCGAAATAAATGAGGATGTGTAGTGACGGCACGGGAATTTTCTGTCTGTACCAATAGAGCGTAAATGCAAAAAAAAAGCCACCCCTGCTCACGCAGAAGTGACTTCAAAATTATTCTAATTAACCCAAAACATTATCTAAAAATCCATTTCTGATTTCTCGTTACTGATTTGTCGTTACATCATTCTTGGCGGTCGCATGCCGCCACCCATTGGCGGTCTCATGCCGCCTGGGCCACCAAAGCTTCCGTGTCCGCCACGACCCTCAGGGCCTCTGTTGCCGTCGCGTCCTCCTATCTTGCCTCCAAACATGTTGAAGCGGTAGACCACATGCAGCATGGCGTAGCTGTTGATGCTGTTATACTCGATGTCGCTGCGTTGCGTGGCGTTGATGGTTCTGCTGAAGTTGCTCTGGTTGTCGAGAATGTCGTAGAACTGCAGCATCACCGTCAGCGGCTTGCCCTTGAGGAAGCTCTGTGCTATCTGCGCGTTCCACACCAGCTCGTTCGTGTTCATCGACTTGTCGCTGTAGCCGCGTCGGCTGTTCTCGTGCAGGTCGGTGCTGAGGCTCATGCCCCACGGCGTGTTTACTGAGAGCGTGCCTCCATAGGCAAACTGCCATGTGTCGAGGTTGGCCTGGCTCTGCAGCTCGTTGCGCGAGTGGGTGTAGTTGAATGATCCGTCAAGCGCCAGCTCCACCCAGTTGGTGCGCAGGCTCGTCTCCAGTCGCTCGCCTATGTTAAGGCTCTTCGTCACGTTCTTCTGTGCCGTGGCGCTGCGGTTGAGGTTCACGAAGCCCACCATGTGGTTGTAGCCATAGTTGGTCGACGTGTTGACGTTCCAGACGCCTGTCGTGTCTATCGACGTGTTGAACATAAACATGCCGTTGAGGTTCCAGTTGCCGTTTATGTTGCGCGGCGTTGTTGTCCGTCCGCCCGTCTTCTCGTCGTAGGTCGTCTCTGAGCCCACGGCGTTGCGGGTGTTTGAGAAGTTGAGGAACGACACGATGACCTGTGAGCGCTTCTGTCTGAAGTTGTGGTAGAAAGCGAACAGGTTGTTCGTGAACGACGGCTTCAGGCCGGGGTTACCCTTTCTGATGTTCAGCGGGTCGCTGTCGTCAGTGATGTCGAGCATGTCGCTAATGCTTGGCTGTGACGTTGTGCCGCGGTAGCGAATGCGCATGTCGTGCGTCTTGCTGAAGCGGTATCTGAAGTCGAGCGTCGGCGTGACGTTCACCACGTTGCGTGTGGTGTCAGAGTGAACGCCGTGATAGTCTTGTATGAAGTGTGAGGTCTGTGGCTGCACCATCACGCCCACGTTGAAGTTATATTTTTCTCTGATCATTCGGAACATCAGCTCCATGTTATGCGTGTAGTTCTTATATTCCGAGTATCTGCTCAGCGACTCGTCCTTGTAGTCGGTATATGGTTTCTGCAAGAGTGTGAGATAGCCGTCCCAGTTGCGGTAGCTGTTTGCCACGTCGCTGAAGAAGTTCTCGCCCAGATTGCTGAAATCGTATGTTGCGCGGTCGCTCTTGCTGTAGCTGTAGTTGAACTTGTAGCTCATCTGCAGGAACGTAGCCTTCCACAACGGCTCGCTGTATGTTGTCTGCACCGCGTAGCTCCACGTCTTTGTGGGTGTCACGTTGTAGCGGTTTGTCTGGTATGTGGAGTCGGCTTCGGGGTTAAGCTTGCTCTTTATCTGGTAGAGGTGCACGTTGTTTGTCGACAAGCTCTTGCTGTTGCCCTCGTTGTAAGAGCCCTCCAGACGCAGCGTCACGTTACGTCCCTTGCTGTTGAGCTTGCGGTTCAGTTGCAGCGAGCCTCCCACCTGCTTGCTGTCGCTGTAAGACAGCGAGTTGTTGCGGTTGCTGTTCACCATCAGCCCCTCTGCCGCCATCTGCTTTATGGCCTCTTCTGCCAACGGGTCGCTGACGTGCAGGTAAGGGTCATCGTTATATGATGCCGCTTGGCTTCCTGAGCGCGAGTCGTTTGTAGAGTAGCTGAACCGCGGTCGGAACATGATGTTTGTCAGCGTGTCGGGCTTCCATTCGAGACGCATGTGCGCGTTCCAACTGTTGGAGCGTGTGTAGTTTTGGCTTATGCTGTTGCTGTAAGCTCCGTTGGTAGTTATGAAGTTTTGCGCCGACCTCTTCGAGTAAGCATCGCCGTCGTTGTGGTTCCACCTCACGCTACCGTCGAGCTGCAGCGTCTTCTGGTTGTCATAGTTGAAGTTGGCACCGAGCATCTTCGACGCGCTCAGTCCGCTGCTTCCTCGCCCGAAGTTGCCTCGTCCGCCGCCACCGGGAAATCCTCTGTCGGCCACGTTGTTGGCGCTTCCGAAGGTCATGACCCTGATGTCGTTCTGCATCACGGCAGCCATGAGGCGTTCCGAGTAGCGGTTGTGTGTGCCCACGCTCGCATCGGCGTTCGAAAACATGCCTTTGTTCATGCCTCTCTTTATGCCGAAATCGAGAACTGTCGACTCGTTGCCGTCGTCAATGCCTGTCACGCGAGCGAGATCGCTCTTCTCGTCATAAGCCTTGATCTTGTCCACGATGGAGGTGGGCAGGTTCTTGAGGGCCGTCTTCGTGTCGCCCGTCATAAACTCCTTTCCGTCAACCTTGATCTTCTTGACCTCTTTGCCGTTGATCGTTATCTTTCCGTTTTCGTCGATCTCGGCACCCGGCAGGCGTTTCACCAGCTCCTCGATGGCAGACCCCTCGGGTGTGCGGAAAGCTGACGAGTTGTAGACGAACGTGTCTTCTTTCACCACCACCTTCTTGGCTTGTCCCGTCACAGTTGCTCCCTTAAGCATTACGGCGTCTTCGCTCATGGTCATGTTGCCCATGTTCATGTTGCGGTCGCCGCTGACGGTGATGTTCTTCACAAGAGGTTTGTAGCCCACGCTTGTGAGCTTGAGCAGATACTTGCCGTTCTTAGGTGCCTTGAGGCTGAAAGAGCCTCTCGTGTCGCTCACCGTTCCCGCCACATAGGCACTGTCTGTTCGCAGCAGTTGCACGGTGACCTGTTCCATCGCTTCCTTTGTGTCGTTGTCGGTAAGCGTGCCGCTTATTTTCCTTTCCTGTGCGCTTGCTGCCAAGGCCATGATGGCGAGCAGCAGCGTCATTAGTGTTTTCTTCATAGTGTTACATTTGTCTCTGTGCCTATCGGTTGACATGTGCCTGTTGGCTTTCGGTTAAGATGTCATGTTGAGAGGCTTTTTTTTAATTGAATTTTCGATATTATGACGCTACTTTTGGAAAAAGGTTTAACCGATGTCGATTTTTTTTTGAAAAAAATGATTCTTTGTCATATCGGTCTTTACAAAACTTCCCCACACATATTTCTATTTTAACCGTGCTTTTCGTTCGTCGTTCTTTCAACATTTTTCTTTTATTTTTGCTAAAGATGGTTCGACAGATATACTTAGCCTCCTTAACTGCCATACTTAGCTTCCCTATCTGCCATACTTAGCCTCCCTATCTGCCATGTTTAGCTTCTCTATCTGCCATGTTTAGCTTCTCTATCTGCATGTTTGGCTTTTCTATCTGCCATGTTTAGCTTTTCTATTTGCCATGTTTAGCTTTTCTATCTGCCATGTTTAGCTTTCCTATCTGCCATGTTTAGCTTTCCTATCTGCATGTTTAGCTTTTCTATCTGCCATGTTTAGCTTCCTGAACAACCATAAAATTTTGTTTCGAAAGAAGCAGAAAAGGGGTGTTTTTAGCCCAGTTTTGCATAAATATGCAGAATGACATAATGAAAGAGAAAAAGATTGTTTTTGCGCAAGATGTATAAAAATTTAGTTAATATTAGAGCATGAATTGTTAGCAGGTCTTAAAAACACCCTTGGTTTGTCATTAAGCCTCTTTGAGGTCGTCAAAGGGCCTCTTTGAGGCTGTCAAAGAGCCTCTTTGAGGACGTCATTAAGGCACTTTCATTTTGTCATTTGGGCTTAATGGAAAAGTGAATAAATATACGGGTCAAAGTGCATATTTATACAACAGTTCGGGATAAGAAATAGTTTATAAAAAAGTTGGTAGTCTCATAAACATTTTGTACTCTTCGAAGATCATGGCTATAAAAATAAAAAGCAAGCAGGAGGCTACTTCTTCTAAGAAAAAGCATTATTTTTGCAGAAACAATACAATAATATGAAAGAAGATCAAATAAGAAACCTGCAAGTTCTATTGCAACGATTAGATATTGTAAGGGATAAAATTACAGCAAGAAACGAGGGCAAGGAAAAGTTCAATGTCTTTACCTGCCTAATGGATTCAAGTGAAGAAGTGAATCTTCATTCTCGCTTTATATCAAGTCTGTTAGACCCACAAGGTAATCATTGACTTGGCTTTGCTCCTATTGATATAATTCTAAAGACTTTAAACAGTTCTTTTCAATATAATCAAGAAACTATAGAGGTTATACCTTCGTCTTCTAATTGGTCAGAATACAAGGAAATAGATATTCTTCTCATTGATAGAAAAACGAACTATGCCATTATAATTGAGAACAAAATCTACGCTTTCGACAGCAACCATGCTGATGAAGGACAACTTGAACGCTATTATAGACGTATAATTGAAGAGGACAAAATACCACAAGATAACGTTGAAGTTTATTATCTTACAATAGATGGGCACGAGCCTTCTGAAGAAAGTGTATCAACAAGTTCAAAATACAAGGATTTACCGGACATTGTCCGTTGCATAACTTATGGAAACGAAATCACACAATGGCTACAGCAATGTATGCAAATCGCATGCGACAAACCATATCTTAGGGAAACAATCGCACAATATATAAATCTTATAAAAGAAATGGCAAACGATACTGAAATTGAAGACAGGCTCGAAATTCTTAAGATTATTTCTAAGAATGACGATACTTTGGCAAGTGCCAAATTACTCTTTGACAACTACAAGCACATACAATGGCATACAATTTTCGACTTGTTCAATGATTTTTACTATGAACTTGAAAAGAGAGGGTACTCTATTGTTTCAAAAGTTGAGAATAGCATGATTGACGACATTGTTCATGGAGGTCCTAAAAAGCGTCAGCAAGATCCAAAATTCAGTGTCAAGAATAAAGACGGATTGGAAATCACCATTGGTTGTGACTATAATGATTGGTTCTTTTTTGGATTATACTCAAAAGAAAACAAATCTCTTGATAAAATGAAAATTAAAGAACTTCTACAGTCATATCAAAATTACGACTCTGACTTTTATATTGATAAAAATTGGATTTTCACAAGATACTTTGATGTTCCAGAGAATTACAATGTTAACATTTGGGACTTCAATCATAACGGTACATTCCGAATCATAAAATCCGATACGAGAAAAGAAACAATAAAAAGGTATTTAGATGACATGGAGAATTTTCTATATAAAGAGATGAATATTCTTCAATTTTCAAAATAACTTCTTGTCTTTTCCCCCATACAAATGCTTCCGTACTTTCGCAGTACCACGGCAAAAGTGCTACGGCGCGTAGCACTTTTGCATCGTGCCCTGCATAACGAAGATAAAACTTCTTCATGTTCCAAAGCTGTCGAGGTGAAAGACCCATCTTCGGATAGCGTTCTTTCAAGTCTACGGACAACTGGCGTACCACGCCATCGCCATGTCCGCTTTCTACCTTTTGCTCATGAAGCATCTTACCAATCTCCCAATATGCGGAAGCAATATTGCCGTTAATATGCTTGGCAATTTCCAGTCGGGCGTGTTCAATCACTGCAACGGCATGTTGCAGCATCGATTATGAGGAGGCTCAATTTCTTTCCTGACCACCAGAAATGCCGTGCCTCCTTTTTTCAAATCTTTGGTTCAAAAAACTCCAGATCAGTCTTTTTGCCGTAGCGTGGCATCGGGGGGCATTGGGTGTTGGGTGACATTAGGTGACATTAGGTGACATTAGAAAAAGCCCTTAATGTCACCCATAAATAACTGATTATCATATAGTTGTCTTGTAGGGTGACAATAGTGACATTATTTTGAAGAAAAAAAATTCATATAAGGTTAGTCGGATACTACTTGTGTCGTGTATCCTTTGCCGTGGCAGCTCTGGCAGGTTCCTGTGCCACTGCATGTGCTGCAACGCATCACCACCTTTTCCTTGTGGAAGTTGTGTGAGTCTCCCATGTCGCCTGTGCCGCCGCAGATGGCGCATCGGCGTGTTCCCTTGCACGCATAGCATGCGACTTTCACGATTCTTGCCGACGGCTTCTTCGTGCCGCGTGGAGGTGCAACGTATGTGCTTTTGCCGGAAGAATAACTTCCGCCACTGTTTCCCTTTGTGAATTTGGCGTACAGACGGTCGTATTCGGCCTTGCTTATTCGGCTGAATGAAGCTGAGTAGTTGTATGCTCCCTTGATGGTTATGTGTGAAAAGTCCGGCGATACGAGCATGGATTCCAACCAGCTATGCAAGTAGTTGCGAATACGTTCGTAGTACACTGTGTAGTTGGCACCGATGCGTGGCATGTCTTTGAATTGTCCATAGTCAGCCTTGCCGTTTTTCATGCCGAAATCCTTCAGTTTTATTCCTCCGCGCCACGCATTGTTCTTGTATATAGCGCAGCGGTCGCCTTTGTCGTAATAAAATTGCAGGTTGAAAATGATGCTTTTGTCTGCGGTGGCATAATATCGCGTTTCGCCGTCAGGAAAACGGTTCTGTGCAGTGCAGTTAATGGTTGCCAGTATAAGGAGAATAACTGCAGAAAGAAGTTTGTTTTGTATTGTTTTCATATTCTGATATGTTGTTGGTGTTCAGTATGATTGTACGGCAAGCGACAATGAGCACCTCATTATTTCTGCGCCAAGTTGCGGCCTGCATCGATCCTCAGGAAGATAAACAACAGGATGGTGAATCCCCACAACGACGAGCCGCCATAACTGAAGAACGGCAGCGGGATGCCGATTACAGGCGTGAGACCAAGCACCATGCCCACGTTGATGAACACATGGAAGAGGAACACGCTAAGCACACAATAGCCGTAAATGCGACCGAAGGCAAACGGTTGTCGCTCAGCAAGATGTATGAGCCTAAGGATGAGGGCAAGAAACAAGAGGAGCACGCTGGCAGAACCCAGGAAGCCCTCCTCCTCACCAACGGTACAGAAAATGAAGTCGGTGTCTTGCTCAGGCACAAACTTCAGTTTGGTCTGCGTGCCGTTAAGAAAACCTTTGCCTTTAAGACCACCCGAACCGATGGCAATCTCACTCTGATGAACATTATAGCCCGCTCCTGCAAGGTCCTCGTCAAGACCAAGCAACACGTTTATGCGCACACGCTGGTGAGGCTCCATAACGTTGTTGAGCACATAGTCGGCAGAATAGAAGAACACCAACGAGCCTACGGTGAACGCCATGATGAAGAAATAGCTCTTCAGGCGGGTGCCAAGGGCTTGTATGAGCAGATAAAGGGCGAGCAACACACACACCACAAGCTGCACGATGGCCACGTTGAAGGGTATGACATAGACCGAGAAGAGGAACGCCAAGAGGGTTATTCCGAGCGAGTAAGAGAGCATGAGGATTGTCTGCTTTCGGTTTTGACAATAGACATAAACCATGCCCGCCGTGAACACCTGAACAAGGAGCAGCACGGAGAACTCGCCTACCGATGTGGGCGTGTCACACAAAAAAATCTGTTCATATTTCACACCGACAACAAAATAGACAACCATGGCCACACCCGTGAAGAGCACACTGCCAGGCATGCCCTCACGATAGAGCATTAACGAGAACGCCAGATAGACAAGGGCCGAACCCGTCTCGCGCTGGCCCACAATACAGATCATTGGCAGCAAGATTATGCCGCAGGCAGCAGCAAAATGTTTCCAGTTGTGTATGTTGAAGCCGTAGGTGCTCATGAGCTTTGCCAGAGCCAGAGCCGTGGCAAACTTTCCAAACTCGGCGGGCTGCAGACGCAGCGGTCCGATGACCAGCCACGAGTGGGAGCCTTTGATGTCGTGCGGATTGAAGATGGTGGCAAAGAGCAAGAGCAGCAAGATGCCAAAAATGAAATAGGAGAAGGTGTCGAGAAACTTGGTGTCGAGCATCATTATGACAAAGCCCAGACACAGCGACGTACCTATCCACACAATCTGCATGCCGGAGCGTGTTCCCATACTGAAGATGTCGTTGTCGCCGAACGAATAGCTCGCTCCGCACACGCTTAACCATCCAAAGACGAGCAAGGCCATGTAGATGACAATCGTCACCCAGTCGATAGAACGGAGCACTCCTTGGTTTCTTTCAGTTCTTTGTATCATTGCTTCTTGTTCTTTTCTTAAAATAAAAAAATCGCTTGTTTATGATTGCTCAACATTGTGAAGCGTTGTGCACCAGCATCACGAACTGTTGGCGACATCATGAGCTGTCGGCAGCGGCGCGAGTTATCATCTGCGGCGTAAGCCTTCGTCAGCGTCGGCCCTGATGGTTCTCAATGGTTATTGGCACAATGCCCTTGCCTCGTTGAGCTTCATTGTTCTTGTCTTTTGCGCCCTTCTTGCCTTTCTGCTTGGCCTTAAGGTCGGCTTGCTGCTTGGCTTTAAGCTCAGCCTTTTGCTTGGCGGCAGCCAGAGCAGCGGCTTTCTTGGCGGCAGCGGCAGAGTCGGCAGCGGCTTTAGCGGCAGCCTTGCTTCCCTTCTTTCCCTTGGCGGGCTGGTTGGCATAGCGCTGACCGTAACCGATGCGGCGCTTCTGCATCTCGGCAGCTTGGGCCTCGCTGGCAGGCGACAGCTTGCCATGCAGATACTGCTCCATCATCAGTCCACCGATGGGCACACCATAGTCGGCACCCCATCCACCATTCTCCACATACACACAGATGGCTATCTTAGGGTCATTCATCGGAGCGAAACCCATAAACACAGAGTGGTCGTGGCCGCGGTTCTGAGCGGTACCTGTCTTGCCACATGCCTCAAAGTCGTAGTGGGCCAGGTGCTTACACGTTCCTTTGAGAGCTGACGAGCGCATGCCTGCCACCACATAATCGTAAGCGCGTCGCGATGCCTTGGTCACATGTCGGCGTGTGTAGGCGGTGTCAAGGGGCTCACCCGACACCTTGCGCACCACATGGGGTGCATAATAATAGCCACGGTTGGCAATGGTGGCGCCGAGGTTGGCTATCTGAAGCGGCGTAAGCGTTACCTCGCCCTGACCGATAGAGATACTGATTATTGTCAGTCCGTTCCACGATCCGCGATAGTTGCGGTCATAATATTCGGCATTAGGAATCATTCCTCGCTTCTCGCCAGGCAGGTCAATGCCGAGCTTGTAGCCGAAGCCCATGCTCACCATATAGTCGCGCCAGGTGGTCATGGCATCTTGAACCGAGTGATACTTGCGGCGGTTGCCCATCATGTAATAGAGGCCCCAGCAGAAGTAGGCGTTGCAAGAGGTGCTTATGGCATCGACAAGGGCTATTGGAGATGAGTGGGAGTGGCATCCCACATGCAGACCGCGATGATAGAAGCCTCTGTGACAGGCAAATGCGGTGGATGGTGTTATCACGCCCTCGGTCATGTAGGTTAGGGCCTGTGATGTCTTGAAGGTGGAGCCCGGCGGATAGAGACCCATTATGCTGCGGTTGAGGAGCGGCTTCCACAGGTCTTGTTGCAGCAGGCGGTGGTTCTTTCCTCGCGCCCTGCCCACCATGATGCGCGGGTCATAGGTGGGCGACGACACCATGGCGAGCACCTCGCCCGTCTTTGGTTCTATGGCCACGATGCTGCCTATCTTGCCTTCGAGCAGACGCTCACCAAGGGCCTGAAGGTTGAGGTCGATGCTGAGCGTCAGGTCCTTGCCTGCCACCGGCTTACGGTCATACTTGCCATTTTGGTAATTGCCCTGTATGCGGCCGCGAGCATCGCGCAGCAAGATCTGCACACCTTTCTCGCCGCGAAGCTCTTTCTCATAATATTTCTCTATGCCGAGCTTGCCAATGTAGTCGCCTGGCTGATAATAGTCGTCATCCTCGATGTCGCTCATCGACACCTCTCCCACATCGCCCAACACATGGGCGGCATAAGGATACTGGTATTGGCGGATGCTGCGTCGTTGAACATAAAAGCCGGGAAAACGGAATATTTTTTCCTGGAACATAGAAAACTCCTGACTGCTGAGCTGGCTCATGAACAGCTGCTGCGTGAAGCGCGAGTAGCCGGGGTTCTTTGAACGATCCTTGATGTCGTTCATACGCTTTATAAAAAACTCTTTTGTTATGCCAAGCGTCTGGCAAAACTCGGTAGTGTCAAGCCGTCCACTCTCCTCGTTCATGACGACCATGATGTCGTAAGCGGGCTGATTGTAGACGAGAAGCTTGCCGTTACGGTCGGTGATGGCACCGCGTGACGGAAACTCTACCTTCTTGAGAAACGCATTACTGTCGGCATTTTTCTTGTAGTCGTCGCTCATGAGCTGAAGCGTGAACAGGCGCAGAATGTACACCACGACGATGATTGTAGCAACACCGCCGATGACAAACCTTCGGTTCTCAAGATTATAGTCCTTCATTTATTTTCGTTGTTACGATAAAAAACGTTTCCTGTTGTTTCTAATTATTCTGTTTCTTGCGGTTTACAGCTGACCTTCAGACCATTTACAGCTGTGTCTTCCTACATCTTCTTATTTTTTTCTAAAATTGTCGATGACAAGAATGAGCACGATGGTGAGCAGTGTGCTGCCCCCAATGCTTGCAAACCATTGCAGCCAGTTGAAGAAATTGAAAGCCTCAAGGGTGAAGAACAAGAGGCAGTAGATCATGACAATGATGATGGTGTAAAACGCATATTTCATTGGACCTAACACCTTCATAGAAGGACGCAGGTCGTCAGGACTGTCTTGCTGTATGAACAGGCTCAACAGGTAAGGCTGCAACAAGCCGACAAGGGTCATTGATGCTGCTGCCACGCCGGGCGTGTTGGAGAACGAGTCGACACACAAGCCCATGAGGAAGCATGACACAAGCGTTATCCAGCGCGGCTGGTTGCGGCGTGTGGGCAACACGAAATAGACATACAGCAAGGGCGTGGCACAGTTGAACAGGTGCACATAATTGAGCACCAATGCCTGCGCCAACAGCAGCACTGCAAAAAACACAAGATTTTTAATCCAGTCTAAGCTCATTATCTTTAAAATATCTCTTTGTTCGTCAGAACATTATAATCAGTTGCCTTTGGGCTTAAGCGAGTCTTGGGCTGCCTCAAGCAGCTTCATACGCTCAACCATGGCGTCGTCGTTGATGACACACACGTCGCGGAGGTTGCCGAAATTGGTGGTGAGCTTAACGCGCAAACGGTAAGACATGCCGTTTTCTGAGTTGTACACACGCATAACCTTACCCACGAGCATGCCTGGGGGGAAGACCGACGAGTAGCCACTCGTCACGATGATATCGCCAATGCGGAAACGTGCATGACGCGGCACATCATCAAGATAAGCCTCGTCGGGACGGTTGCCATACCAGTGGAGATAGCCAAAATAGCCGCGGCCACGGATGGCGCAGCTGATGTTTGACTTACTGCTGAGCACGGGTATGACCACCGAGTAATGGTCGGATGTGAGGTAGACGATGCCCACCACGCCCAAGCCGCAAGCCACACCCATGTCTTTCTTCACACCGTCGGCAGAGCCTTTGTCGATGGTTATGAAGTTGTCGAGCTTGTCGAGGGAGTTGCTCACCACGCGCGCCGGTATCGACTTATATCTTGCGAGCATGCTTCTTTGCAAGCGCTCAAGATAGGTTGTGTCGTGAGCCAGCGTGGCTTGTGCCTCTGCCATCTTCGACACCTCTCGCTCAAGATACAGGTTACGCGCCGTCAGTTGGCGGTTGACCTCGACGAGCGAGAAATATTGGTCCACGGATGCCTTGGCAGCATAAACCTTTCCCGTCACCGCATTGGCCGACGAGAACCACACGCTTCCCTGAAAACTGTTATATTGGAACAACAGCACAAAGCTGACAACCTCAAGAAACAGGAACAGAATCCAGTGGTTGTGACGTGCAAGAAAATCGAGAAGATTACGCATAGTGTTTATTAAAAAGAAAAAGGTAAAAAGGTAAAAAATCTGTTGACAATAGCCTACACCTCTTATATATAATAAGGATAGCTCCAGGCCATCAAAAGAGAAGCCCGACCATCAGGACAGCCCAACGCCCTGACGAGAGCGTTTATTGTCAAAAAGATTTCCTTTCAATTATTTTTTACCTTTTTACCTTTTTACCTTTTTACCTTTAATTATCGCATGAGGAACGAGAAGCGGTCGATGTTCTTCAGAGCGATGCCAGCGCCCTTAGCCACGCTGTGCAACGGATCTTCTGCGATATGGAACGGAATGTTAAATTTGTCGGTGAGACGCTTGTCGAGACCGCGGAGCAGAGCGCCGCCGCCGCTGAGGTAGATGCCGTTCTTCACGATGTCGGCATAAAGCTCTGGCGGTGTGTTCTCAAGGGCAGAGAGCACAGCGTTCTCAATCTTGGCAACGGTCTTGTCAAGACAGTGGGCGATCTCCTGATAGCACACAGGCACCTCCATAGGCAGGGCTGTGATGCGGTTAGGGCCATGAACGACGAAGTCTTCGGGAGCCTGCTCGCCAAGGTCGGTGAGGGCTGAGCCCACATGTATCTTGATGCGTTCGGCCATACGCTCGCTGACCTTCACGTTATGCTGACGGCTCATATACTCCTGAATGTCGGCTGTGAGGTCGTCGCCGGCGGTGCGGATAGAGTTGTTTGACACGATACCGCCAAGCGAGATCACGGCAATCTCGGTGCTGCCACCACCTATATCGACTATCATGTTGCCCTCGGGAGCCTCAACATCGATACCTATGCCTATGGCTGCTGCCATCGGCTCAAAGATAAGATAAACGTCGCGACCATCGGCATGTTCAGCGCTGTCGCGCACGGCACGCAGCTCCACCTCGGTACTGCCTGAAGGCACGCCGATAACCATGCGGAGCGAGGGAGAGAACAGGCGGCTGCCTGTGTGAACCATCTTGATGAGACCGCGCATCATCTGCTCACAAGCAGTGAAGTCGGCAATAACGCCATCGCGCAGAGGACGGATGGTGCGTATGTTGTCGTGCGTCTTCTCATACATCATCTTCGCCTTTGCACCAACGGCAATCATCTTGTCGGTGCGGCGGTCGAGAGCAACAACCGACGGCTCGTCCACCACAATCTTGTCATCGCTGATGATGATGGTGTTGGCGGTGCCAAGGTCCATTGCTATCTCTTGTACGAATGAAAAAAATCCCATAGTTTTCTTTTAATTGTTGTTAGTGACAAGTTAGTGAGCAAACAAGCTCTTGACCCAAGAGCTTGTTTGTGTCTCAACAACTTGTTTTATTTACCGGCAAACCAGTTGTGGATGGCGGTGTCGTAATGACTGCTCACACCGAAGGCACGCTCAGCAAACATCTTGCGGTCAGCGAGGTCGGTAACAGCACCCTTCTTGTTGAGGATGTCGAGCAGCACGCCATACTCGGCCTTGCTCGGAACGATAACCACATCGTTGAAGTTTTTGGCTCCTGCGCGGATGAGCGAGATGCCACCTATATCTATCTTCTCGATAATGTCGGCCTCAGAAGCGCCGCTGGCAACGGTCTGCTCGAAAGGATAGAGGTCAACGATAACGAGGTCTATTTCAGGAATGTCAAACTCCTTCATCTGGTCAATGTCGCCAGCGTTGCCGCGACGGGCGAGGATGCCACCGAAAATTTTCGGGTGCAGGGTCTTCACACGACCGCCAAGAATTGAGGGATAAGTGGTCACGCTCTCAACGGCTTGACAATCGTAGCCGAGCGATTCGATAAACTTCTGTGTGCCACCAGTAGAGAGAAATTTCACACCTTCTGCGTTGAGCTTTGCAAGCAGCTCATCGAGACCATCTTTATGGAAGACCGACACAAGAGCGGTCTTGATTTTCTTTGTTCCAGCCATATTTACTTTTAAAATCAATTATCAGGATGCAAAGTTACGAAAATCCAACGACATAACACCTTTTGTTTGAGCAAAATAAATTGATTAATGTCATTTTTCTGAACTTTCGCATTTAAAACAGGGAAAATATGGCAAGCAAGCGTTGCCGAAGGCGGCGACAAAGTTGAGAACGGCAATGTTGGTTTGAGATGATAAGCGCCTGAAAATTTGTTTGTTATGTGCGTTGCGAAAGATCAGTAAAAGAATAGATTTACAGTAAAGCAATTTAGAAAAAGAAAGAGATTCATGACCTGTTATTGATGCGTCAACAACGTGACGTAGGGATACAAAAAAAACGAGCTACATTGCTGTAACTCGTCATCTAACATTGTAGCGGGACCCAGGATTGAACTGGGGACCTCATGATTATGAATCATGCGCTCTAACCAGCTGAGCTATCCCGCCATCGTTGTTTTGCGGGTGCAAAGGTAATACAAAATTGTTAAACTCCAAAACTTTTCGGAAAAAAATTTCAGAAAATGTAAAAAAAAGCGTATTTTTGCACATGTAAACACCAAACAAGTCATTATTTTCGACTATTTTGACACATCAACCTCTATACTTGCAGAAATGGAAATGCTACAAATAAACATCGAAAGAGAGCTCAACTCGACATCCACCTCTATAGTGTGGAACATGGTGAGCACACCTGAGGGCATGGCGCGATGGCTCGCCGACACCGTAACACTGGAGGGCGACACGCTGACATTTACCTGGGGAAGCCCCTACGACCACCATGAAATGAGAAAAGCCACGATCATTGAAAAGAAGAAAAACCACTGCATAAGGTTTTCATGGAACGACGAACAGGACATGGAGACCTTTGTGGAGATAAAAATGGAGAAGAGCCAGCTCACGGGAGAGTATATCTTACGCATCACCGACTTCACCGATCCCAACGACAAGCAGTGGCTCCTCGACACCTGGGGACACAACTTCAGACAGCTGCGACGCTCAAGCGGACTGTAAACACGAACATGCGCCAAGATGACGGCACACTGTTTTGAAGCACACAATTTCAAACTGACCTTTTGACAAATTGCGGGCTCATACCCTCCTACACCTTATTTTATTATATAAAAAATACAAAAATGACCATATTGTGATTTTTTTATACTAATTTTGCATGCTGGTAAACCGCATTGTGCGGACAGACAAGCAAAGAACTCTACATGTTTCGGATAAAAAAATTAGACCTCTTCATAGCCAAGCAATTCGGATTGCTTTTCATAGGAACATTCTTCATCTGCCAGTTTGTGCTGATGATGCAGTTTCTGTGGCGATACATTGATGACCTTATTGGAAAAGGACTGACCATGGATGTCATGGCGCAATTTTTCTGGTACATGGGCTTACAGCTCGTGCCCCAAGCATTGCCGTTGGCCATCTTGCTCTCATCTCTCATAACGTTCGGTAACCTCGGAGAGAGCAGTGAGCTGACAGCCATCAAGGCAGCAGGCATTTCACTGCTGCAAGCATCGCGCTCGCTGATCGTGATCTCTGTCTCTATATGCCTCCTGTCGTTCTATTTCCAAAACACCATTGGACCGGCTGCCAACCGCAACCTCATGCAGCTGCTGCTCGCCATGAAGCAGAAGAGCCCAGAACTGGAGATTCCTGAAGGCATTTTCTACGACGGCATACCCAACTGCAACCTCTATGTGCAGAAAAAAGACCTTAACACAGGCAAGCTTTACGGCATCATGATTTACCGAATGACGGGAAGCTACGAGGACCAGGCAATAATATTGGCCGACTCGGGCATGCTACAGTCGACGGCAGAGAAAAAGCACCTCGTCATGAGCCTGTGGAGCGGCGAGTGGTTTGAGAACATGAAATCGCAGGAGCTGGCAGGCAGCGCAGCTGTGCCCTACCGCCGCGAGACGTTCGTGTCGAAAAAGATTGTGCTCGACTTTGATGGCGATTTCAGTGCCGCCGATGCCTCATCGGTGTCTAACGACGCGCGCACAAAGAGTCTGGCACAGATAAGGCACGACCTCGACTCGATAAGAAGCGATTATGACAGCATAGGACGAGCATTCTACCAAGACATCATGACCTACAGCTTAAGGTCGCCTCACGCATCGAAACGCGACTCGCTGAAGGCTGTTGAGCGGGCGGCGTCGGACAAATATAACGTTGACACGCTCATGGCACACATGACCATAAGCGACAGACAACGCATGCTCAACATGGCAAGCTCGGCGGTGCAGCAACGCACGTCAGACCTCGACTTCAAGAGTTATCTCACCGACAGCGGCGACCGTCTGATCCGCCTGCACAAGATCTACGCAATAGACAAGTTTCTGCTGGCGTTCATCTGTATCGTGTTCTTCTTCATTGGAGCACCTCTGGGAGCCATCATCAGAAAGGGCGGACTGGGTCTGCCTGTACTCATATCGGTGCTCGTGTTCATTCTCTACTATATCCTCGACAACACAGGATACCGAATGGCGCGAGGAGCAATGTGGACAATAACCTTCGGAAAGGGTCTGGCACCTGCCGTTCTCGTGCCTATGGCTGCCTTCTTCACATATAAGGCTATCAACGACTCGATGGTGTTCAACATTGACGTGTGGCGCAACTTCTTCATGCGTCTGCTCGGACTGCGCATAAAACGCAGTGTTCTGGGCAAGGAGGTTATCATTGACGAGCCAAAATATGCGCACGACGTGGAGCAGCTGAAACTGATGACGGAAGACATCACTACCTATGAGGCTCACCACCGTCTGAAACGGGCACCAAACTGGATCAAGGTGTTCTTCAAGTACAGGCCAGACCACAAGATCGAACGGATAAACGACAACCTGGAGGAGATAATTGAAGACCTTGCCAACACGAAAGACCGCAAGCTCATTGCTCTTCTCAACTGTTACCCTGTGCTCTCGGTGAAGGCTCACACCAGACCGTTCGACCATAAATGGATGAACATCGCGGCGGCAGCCATTGTGCCCTTCGGACTGTTCCTCTACTTCCGCATGTGGCGTTTCCGCCTGCGCCTGTCTCGCGACCTCGGCGTGATCAAAAACACCAACGACGAGATCATTGCGAGAATAAACGCTACGCAACAGCTATAAGCCGTTATGAAAGCTGAAGAAGAAGATTTTTTGGAAAAAGAAGTTTTTTTGGGGAAAAAAGATTTTTTGGAAAAGAAATTTTTTGGGAAAAAAGAAAAAAAGTAGAAATTCATACAGCTATAATATAATAAGGTGGAAAAGCTTACATTGAAGCTGTAACGCCACAACACCTTTAGCTAAAATAAAAATATAAAAAAACAACAATATGGGAGATTTCAAGCTCAGTAGCATCGAAGATGCAATAAAAGATTTTAAGGATGGACACTTCGTGATCGTTGTTGACGACGAAGACCGCGAGAACGAGGGCGACCTCATCATTGCAGCCGAGAAGATCACACCCGAGAAGGTGAACTTCATGCTGAAGAACGCAAGAGGCGTGCTCTGCGCACCTATCACGCTCTCACGCTGCGAAGAACTGGACCTGCCGCACCAGGTCAGCGACAACACCTCAATGCTCGGAACACCATTCACCGTGACCGTTGACAAGCTCGAAGGATGCTCTACAGGCGTGTCTGCTCATGACCGAGCTGCAACAATACAGGCTCTGGCCGACCCGAAGTCGACACCGCAGACCTTCGGAAGACCAGGACACATCAACCCGCTCTACGCTCAAGACAACGGCGTGCTGCGTCGCTGCGGACACACAGAAGCAGCCGTAGACCTCTGCCGTCTGGCTGGCCTCTACCCCGCAGGAGCGCTCATGGAGATCATGAACGAGGACGGCACAATGGCACGCATGCCTGAGCTGCAAAAGATGGCCAAGGAATGGAACATGCGCATCATAACGATCAAGGACCTCATTGCTTACCGACTGAAGAACGAGTCGATCATCGAGGTGGGCGAAGAGGTGGACATGCCTACAGAATATGGACATTTCAAGCTTATACCGTTCCGCCAGCAGAGCAACGGCATGGAGCACATGGCGCTCGTGAAAGGCGAATGGACGCCTGACGAGGAGGTGCTGGTACGCGTTCACTCGTCATGCGCTACGGGCGACATCCTCGGAAGCATGCGTTGCGACTGTGGCGAACAGCTCCACAAAGCCATGCAGATGATCGAGAAGGAAGGCAAGGGCGTGCTCATATACATGCAGCAAGAAGGTCGCGGCATAGGCCTGATGAACAAAATTGCAGCATACAAGCTTCAGGAAGAGGGCTACGACACGGTAGATGCCAACGTGCATCTCGGATTCCAACCCGACGAGCGCGACTATGGCTGCGGCGCACAAATGCTGCGCAAGCTCGGCGTTCACAAGATGCGCCTGCTCACCAACAACCCCGTGAAGCGCGTGGGCCTGGAGGCTTACGGCCTGGAGATTGTGGAGAACGTGCCCATTGAGATTACGCCAAACAAATATAACGAGCGTTACCTCAAGACAAAACGCGACCGAATGGGCCATACGCTCCACCTGAAGTAAACAAGACTACAGGCTCGGCAAAGAAGAAAAACACACCTATTATATATAGGCACACACGGCCTTCAAGATTGTAAAGAAGAAAGATATCGATTCTAAACTGATTTCTTTGACAAAAAAAGAGACATAAAAGAAGACAAAAAAGACAATGCTTTTTACGAACAGGCACAAACAAGCCTTCGTTAAAGCATTGTCTTTTATCTTTCTTCCATTCCTTAGATATAAAACAGCGATATTCACATAACGACCTATCAGTCTAAAACAGAACAGATTGAAAGACACGAATAGCGGGCAAATATTAAGGAAAGAACAAAAAGCGAAACAGAAGACCATTAAACAACTGTAACAAATTGTCAAAGAAAATGTAAAATTTAAGGATTTAATGACAAAATAATAGTCATTTTTTTCGCAGAAATGAACTTTTTTCTTAATTTTGCAGAGAATTTAAATTAATCAGTACAATTATGGCACAACTATCCGACCGTCTAAATCGTCTAGCCCCATCGCAGACGCTTGCAATGTCGCAGAAAAGCAATGAGATGAAGGCTCAAGGCGTGGATGTTATAAACATGAGTGTGGGCGAGCCCGACTTCAACACACCAGAACCCATCAAAGAGGCAGCAAAGAAAGCCATTGACGATAACTTCTCACGTTATTCGCCAGTGCCTGGCTATGTTGACCTGCGCAAGGCTATCGTGGCAAAACTGAAAAAAGAGAACAACTTAGACTACACCACCGACGAGGTGCTCGTGTCTAACGGTGCCAAACAGAGCGTTTGTAACACCGTGATGGCTCTTGTTAACGACGGCGAGGAGGTTATCATACCAGCACCCTACTGGGTAAGCTACCCGCAGATGGTGAAGCTTGCTGGCGGCACACCCGTGATCGTGAACGCCGGATTTGAGCAGAACTTCAAGATGACACCCGAGCAGCTTGAAGCTGCTATCACACCGAAGACACGCATGCTCATTCTCTGCTCGCCCAGCAACCCTACAGGCAGCGTCTACTCAAAGGATGAGCTTGAGGCTCTGGCTGAGGTTATAAAGAAACATGAAGGTCTGTATGTGCTCGCCGACGAGATTTACGAACACATCAACTACATAGGCAAGCACGAAAGCATTGCACAGTTTGAAGGCATGAAGGAGCGCTCTATCATCGTGAACGGCGTGTCAAAAGCTTATGCCATGACAGGCTGGCGCATAGGCTTCATCGCTGCACCACAGTGGATTGTGAAGGGCTGCAACAAGCTGCAGGGACAATACACAAGCGGACCGTGCTCGGTAAGCCAGAAAGCGGCAGAGGCAGCATACACCCTGCCACAAGACTGCGTAGAGACCATGCGCCAGGCGTTTGAGCGCCGTCGCGACCTCATCGTAAGTCTTGCAAAAGAGATACCCGGACTGGAGGTCAACAAACCCGAAGGTGCCTTCTATCTCTTCCCCAAGTGCAGCAGCTTCTTCGGAAAAACAGACGGACAGAGAACCATCAACAACTCAACCGACTTTGCAATGTACCTGCTTGAGGTAGGACACGTTGCAACAGTGGGCGGCGACGCCTTCGGCGATCCCGACTGTTTCCGCATGAGTTACGCCACAAGCGATGACAACATTAAAGAGGCAATGAGCAGAATAAAGAACGCTCTGAGCCTGCTTAAATAAGAATCTAAACGTGCTTTAAGCCTGTCAAAATAGAAAAATGACAGGCTTTTAGTCCGTTGAAATAAAAATTATGTTAAAGCATGGGGTAAAAGATTGTTATTCGGCATTATTTGCTAACTTTGCACAAAGTAAGAAAGCAAAGCCGGCAATAACAGCGCCTAACATGCACTAACAACAGGAAAATATATTATTAACCAATAATAACTTTTTAAAATTCTAAAAAATTATGGCAACTACACAAGCTAAAGCGAATCCCAAGAAGAAATCGGGATTCCAGGGAGTTAGAGATGCAATTTGGATCATCATTGCATGTTTCATCCTCGCAGTATGTTTCTTCAAGTTCGTGCTCGGTAACCCCGACAACTTCGTTGGTGGAGACCCCGCAAATGCAGTTAAGGACGGAAGCCTTCTCGGTACAGTGTACAAAGGCGGTATCGTCGTTCCTGTGATCATCACTCTGCTTTTCACCGTTATCGCGCTGTCTATCGAGCGTTTCTTCGCTCTCCGCACCGCTTTCGGTAAGAGCTCACTGACAAAGTTTGTCATCAACGTTAAGCAGGCTATCAACGCCGGCGATATGGCTAAGGCACAGCAGATCTGCGACAAGCAGCAGGGTTGTGTTGCTAACGTAGTAGGCGCTTCTATCGCTGCTTACAAGGAGATGGAGACTCTTCCTAACTTGAAGCGTGCACAGAAGGTGGCTAAGATTCAGCAGGCTCATGAGGAGGCTACTCAGCTCGAGATGCCTACTCTGCAGATGAACATGCCTATCCTCGCTACTATCGTTACCCTCGGTACTCTGACCGCTCTTTTCGGTACTGTAGTAGGTATGATCCGTTCATTCGCCGCTCTGGCTTCTGGTGGTGGTGGTGACTCACTCCAGCTGTCTGAAGGTATTTCTGAGGCCCTTGTAAACACAGCATCAGGTATCTTGACATCTTGGTTCGCTGTAGTTTCTTACAACTACTATTCAAACAAGATCGACAAGCTGACATACGCTCTCGACGAAGTAGGTTACACTATTGCTCAGACATACGAAGCAAACCACGCAGACGAAGCTTAATTTTACTAACCCTTTAAAACATTTATCATTATGGGTAAAGTAAAAGTTAAGAAAGCGGACGTCTGGATTGACATGACTCCTATGTCGGACGTGATGGTCCTCCTGCTCACCTTCTTCATGTTGACATCAACATTCGTGAAGAACGAGGCAGTGAAGGTCGTTACTCCTGGCTCGGTATCTGAGATCAAGGTACCGGAGACAAATGTCTTGACAGTGCTCTGCGATAAAGAAGGCCGTATCTTTGTGGGAATGGACAATCCCCGCAAGATGGGCGAGCTCGTTCAGGGCATGGCTGACCAGTATGGAGTACAGCTCACAGGCAAGCAGTTTGAAACTGCACAGGGTGCTGCTTCCATCGGTGTTGACATGCAGGATTTGAGCTCTGCGCTCAATCTGGGCGACAAGTTAAATGAGTTCCAGGCTGCTAAGGGTATCCCCACTGACAGCACACAGACAGGCTCAAAGATGAGTCAGTTCCAGGACTGGGTTAAAATGGCACGCGAGAACAACGGTTCAGACATGAAACTCGCCATTAAGGCTGATGCCGGTACACCGTACAAGGTCATCAAGAAGATGATGTCTGAGCTTCAGGATATGAACGAGAACCGTTACTACCTGATCACATCGCTTAAATCAAATTCGGAGGATTAAGACATGGCTAAGAAAAAAGCAAGCAGACAGAAAAAGATGAACACCCGCGTGGACTTCACGCCTATGGTGGACATGATGATGCTTCTTATCACGTTCTTCATGCTCTGTACATCACTGGCTAAGCCCCAGACGATGAATTTGACTATGCCAAGTAACGATAAGAACATCGATGACAAGGACCGCAATGCGGCCAAAGCTTCTCAAACTGTTACCATCTACGTTTGTGGAAACGACAAGATCTACCATGTAGACGGTATCCCCAACTACGCTGATCCCAACTGTCTGAAAGAGACAACATGGGGTAAGGACGGCATTCGTGACGTGCTCATCAAGCATGTTACAGAGGACGGCTCTACACCTGTTGCCGACATCATGGCTGCAAAGATCAAGCTTGACCAGAAGAAGCTTGCCAACCCGGCAGCTTATCCTGACAGCGTTTATGACGCTGCATTGTCAAAGATCAAGAAGGGTGAACTTGAAGGTGGCAAGGTGCCCACGATGACTATCATCATCAAGTGTACGGACGGCGCTACTTACAAGAACATGGTTGACGCTTTGGACGAAATGACTATCTGCAGTATTGGTACATACGTCATTGACAAGATTAATCCGCAGGATGCAGAGCTTCTTGCAAAGCGCGGCATTAAGTAATCAATGAGTAATAATTAAAGAAAGGACAAACAAATGGCAAAATTAGATTTGGTATCCAATGAATGGACTGACCTCGTGTTCGAAGGCAGAAACCAGGCATACGGCGCATACAAACTGCGCAAGGGTACTACTAAGCGTAATATCTGGTCCATCGTTATCGTATTCCTTGCTGCAGTACTCCTCTTCCTCGGTCTCCAACTTCAGAAAATGGCGCAGGCCAACAAGACAGTTGAGAACACTCAGGCTGTTCAGTTGGCTACACTCCAGGAGAAGAAGAAAGAAGCTAAGGTAGAGAAGAAGGAAGTCATCAAGACCGAACCTGAAAAGGTTGTTGAGCAAGTGAAGTCTTCAGTGAAGTTTACCGCTCCTGTCATCAAGAAAGACGAAGAGGTAAAAGCGGAAGATGAGATCCAGCTCGAAGAGGTTGAGAAGAGCACCAAGGCCGTAGGTGCCTTCAACGTTCAAGGTAACGATGAGGTAGGTGGCGAAGTGCTCAAAGCTAAGGAAGAAATCAAGGCTCCGGAGCCCCCGAAGCATGTTGAGGAAGAGAAAGTGTTCGACGTGGTTGAGCAGATGCCTTCATTCCCTGGAGGTAACTCAGCTCTCATGAAGTTCCTCAACGAGAACATCCACTATCCGGTGGTAGCACAGGAGAACGGTGTTCAGGGCCGCGTAGTTATTTCTTTCGTGGTAGAGCGCGACGGTCACATCACCGATGTACAGGTTGCACGTTCAGTTGACCCCTCTCTCGACAAGGAAGCACAGCGTGTGGTTAGAAGCATGCCGAAGTGGATCCCTGGTAAGCAGAATGGTTCAGCAGTGCGCGTTAAGTACAACGTACCTGTGTCATTCAGACTTCAGTAATCTTTAAACAGTAAAAAGTTAAAAAGTTTACGATTTTGATGAAACGAATATCTTACGTTTTGGTAGGATTAGCACTGTCTGCCTGTCTTTTCGTTTCCTGCGGTGAGCAGAAGCGAAAGGACGGCAGAACAGATACAAACTCGTCAGGGGCGATCAGTTTCGCCTCTGACGAGAGTTTTAGTCCTATAGTAGACGAACTGAAAGCGGTGTTTGAGATGTCATGTCCCAACGCCAAAGTAACCCCAATCTACACGAGCGAGGTTGACGGAGTGAACATGCTCCTCAAGAACAAGGTGATGTTGACAATCACTGCTCGTAAATTCACACAGAAGGAGTATGACTACCTTAAAGGCACTGATCAGCTCCCTGAGGCCGTGCCCGTCGCATACGACGGAATGGCCTTGATATGCAACAACAAGAATCTTGACTCGTGCATCACAGTGAACGATGTAAAGCGCATTCTCACAGGTAAAGTGACCAAATGGAGCGATGTGAACAAAGGTTCAAAGCTCGGCGACATTTGGGTTTGTTTCGACAACAAGAAATCAAGCGCAGTCAGCTTCTGTGTCGACTCTATCCTTGGCGGCAAGACGATAGACAATCCGAACATTTTTGCCGCGAAAAATTCAAAAGATGTCATCGAATATGTGGCACGCACGCCCAACGCAATTGGCATCATCGGTAGCAATTGGCTCAACGACAAGCGCGATTCTACCAACACAACATGGAACAAAAGCATCACAGTGATGTCGGTAAGCAAGCTGGATAAAGCCACACCCATGAACTCATGGAAACCTTACCAGGCATGGCTGCTCAACGGACGATACCCGTTCGTGAGAACAATATACGCTCTTCTTAATGACCCGAAACGTGGTCTTCCTTGGGGATTTGCCCATTTCATTGAATCGCCACGAGGTCAGCTTATAATCTTTAAGTCGGGATTGCTGCCCACAAGAGGTGAGATAGCCATTCGTGACGTAAACGTTAACAATAAGCCAAGATAAGAATAGCTTGAAACAAGAACGTTTGTAGCTATATCTGCTAAAACAGCACAAGCCAACTGAGCGAGAAGCTAAAATAAAACAGCGAGAAGTTAAGGCAACGAATATTGATTTTTGTTACGCGACATAAGACGAAACCGCCTTATGTTGCTTAACAAAATAAAACAAAAGCAATATAACTATAAAAAAAGCTGACAAAAAGGCTAAAGACATGCTCGTTATGTAACTTTTATCGTAATTTTACGTCGAAATAGAAAACAAGCATAGTGAGTGTAAACCCAATGTGAAACATAAAAACAATCTTGAATATGAAAAATTTGAAATATTTCTTCGTAGGCGCTCTGCTGCTGAGCATGCAGATGCCCGCAATGGCACAGGACGTTAATACAGACGTTGCTGCCATCACTAAAGTAGTGGTTGATGCCAAAGGCGATGTTGCAACAACAAAGTCGCAGGTTAAGGATTTCGTAAAGGCACACAAGAAAGATGCTGAAGCATTGGCAGGTCTGGGTCGTGCCTTCATGAACGCCAAGAACCTGGAGCAGGCTAAAGTGTACGCTGAGATGGCTATCAAGGCTAACAAGAACAGCGCATCGGGTTACATTCTCCACGGTGACATCTCAGTAATTGAAGAGAACGCTGGTGAAGCTGCCATGTGGTATGAGACAGCAACAATGAACGATCCGAAGAACCCTGCTTCGTATGTTAAGTATGCCCGCATCTACCAGAAGGTTGATCCCGATGGAGCTGTGGCAATGCTGAAGAAGTTGGGCGAGGTTGATCCTTCATATCCTGTTGACGCAGCTGCAGGTTACATGTTCTCACAGAACGACCGTCTGAAGACAGCTCTCGAGTATTTCGACAAGGTTAAGGACGTTACAGCGATGGACGATTACATTCTCTTCGACTATGCTACAACAGCATACGTTCTTGAGCAGTATGACAAGGCCATTAACCTCGCAGCAAAAGGCATTGGCAAGTATCCCAAGTATAACTCGTTCAACCGTATCGGTCTCTACGCTGCCGACAAGAAGAAGGATTATGCTACAGCCGTAGCTTATGGCGAGAAGCTGTTCAGCACACCCGACACCGTTAAGTTCACAGCCAACGATTACATCTATTATGGTGACGCTCTCACAAACGTTGGCCGTTTCGACGATGCCGTAGCTGCTTACAACAAACTTCCTGAGGTTGATCCTGAGAACAAGGAGGTTAAGAAATATATCGCTGACACATATACCAAGGCCAAGCGCTTCACCGATGCTGTAGCCGCTATGGAAGCATACATCGCAGCAAAGGGTGAAGAGGTCACATACAAAGAGTATGATGCGCTGGCAGACATCTACATCGACGAGGCTTCTGTTGAAGGAGCAGCTAACGATGCTAAGGTTAAAGCCTTTGAGAACGCCGACAAGGTATATGCTCAGATCGAGACAAAGTTTGACTATGCCGCTGCTTACGCTGTATGGAAGCGTGCTCTCATGAACTATCAGATCAACCCCGATGTCAAGGTTGGTCGCGCTCTCCCCTTCTACAAGAAATATATCGACATCGTGTCGGCCAAGGAAGAGAAGACAGCATCTGAGACCAGCAAGCTCGCAACAGCTTACACATATCTCGCCGTTCACTATATCCAGAACGACAAGAAAGAGGAAGCCAAGGAGTGGGCAGCAAAACTGTTGGAGATCAAGCCCGATGATCCCAATGGTCTGCAGATCATGAGCATCAAATAATGATGATTAGAAAAAAATCATAAAAACAGAAAGGATTGCAATGATGAGATTAATTCTCCATTGCAATCCTTTTTTTGTTGTTATAATAGAGTTATAAAGGTATTTCTTAAGCAAAAGAGAGCTATTATAATTATTCTATGTTAATACAGAACACTTTTGTGGCAAAAAAGTCTATTATTATTCAGATAATGCGTAACTTTGCAGCGTAAAAGATTTGAATAATATTGATGATGAACATTCTCAGCCGCGCAGATGCCGACCTGATGGTGTGGCTAAACGGCTTTCACAATTCCTTTTTTGATGGTTTTATGTATCTCACCTCAGAGAAATGGGTGTGGGTTCCTGTTTACATGGCAATATTTTTTGTCATCTTGCACAAGTATGGGCTTAAACGTCAGACAGCCATTATTGTGCTTATGTTTGCCATAACCATCACGCTTGCTGACACGACCTGTGCAGCTTATCTGCGTCCAATCTTCTGTCGTCCGCGTCCCTGTCATCCAGACAGCCCCATCGCAGCGCTCATCCATACCGTGAACGGCTATCACAGTGGCCATTACGGCATGCCGTCATGCCATTCGGCCAACTCGTTTGCGTTAGCAGCATTGGTGACTCTGCTCTTCCGCAGTCGTCGCCTCACGGCTTTCATATATATTTGGGCAGTTATTCACACCTACAGCCGAATTTATCTCGGTGTCCACTACCCTGGCGACATCCTGATAGGCGGCATCGTTGGAACATTTTACGCATTGCTGCTCTACAGAGCCTACCTATATGTCATAGCACACGAAACGTTTCTCCATAGTAACAAAGCTTATGAGATGCCCATCAAATCTTGCTATGCGAACATCGTCTTAGCCACCGGAGGCACAATCTTCACGCTTCTGTTAATCGTTGCAGCAACAGGATACTACAATGCTGTTCTCAAATTTATTTAGCAAATTTCAAATAGCCGTTAAAGAATAATTAAAGAGATGTTACGCGCCTAAGTGCTTAACATCTCTTAACGTTATTTAAATTTGCTGCTTCGCAAACAATAAAAACAAGCAAAGAGATGGCAGAAAGCGAGAAATTTTATACTTTTGCAGAAATTCTCCACTATTATGGTCTATAAATACGATTTTCTAATTATCGGTGCCGGAGTAGCCGGCATGAGCTACGCCCTGAAGATAGCAAGGGCGCATAAGGGTAAAATTTGTCTCGTCTGCAAGACAACTCTCGACGAGGCCAACACCAAGTTTGCGCAAGGCGGTGTGGCAAGCGTCACCAACCTTGAGGTAGACAATTTCGATAAGCACATCGAGGACACGATGATTGCCGGCGACTACATCAGCGACCCGGCCGCTGTTGAGATGGTTGTGCGTAACGCTCCTGAGCAGATAAAAGAGCTTGTCAACTGGGGCGTAAACTTTGACCGTAAGGACGACGGCAAGTTTGACCTCCACCGTGAGGGTGGACACTCTGAGTTCCGCATCCTTCACCACGCCGACGACACGGGTGCAGAGATACAGCGAGGGCTGATGGAAGCCGTGCGCAACCACCCCGACATCGAGGTTAAGGAGAACCATTTCGCAGTGGAGATTATCACACAACACCACCTTGGCATTGAGGTGACGCGTCGCACCCCCAACATTGAGTGCTATGGTGCCTATGTGCTCAACCCCGAAACAGAGAAGGTAGACACCTATCTGAGCAAAGTAACGCTCATGTGTACTGGCGGCTGCGGTGCCGTTTACCAGACAACCACAAACCCCGTCATAGCAACGGGCGATGGTGAAGCTATGGTTTATCGTGCCAAGGGCGAGGTTAAAGACATGGAGTTTGTGCAGTTTCACCCCACCTCCCTCTATCATCCCGGCGAGACCCACCCCGCCTACCTCATCACCGAGGCCATGCGCGGTTATGGCGGCATCCTTCGCCTTCCCAACGGCGAGTCGTTCATGGAGAAATATGACAAGCGTCTGTCGCTCGCACCACGCGACATCGTGGCCCGCGCCATTGACAAGGAGATGAAGATTCATGGCATCGACCATGTGTGCTTGGATGTCACACACAAAGACCCAGAAGAGACCAAGCACCATTTCCCCAACATCTACCACAAGTGTCTGTCGTTAGGCATCGACATAACAAAAGAGTATATCCCCGTTCGCCCTGCAGCCCACTACATGTGCGGTGGCATCAAGGTTGACCTTAACGGTGAGTCGTCTATCCATCGTCTCTACGCCATCGGCGAATGTTCATGCACAGGCTTGCATGGCGGCAACCGTCTGGCCAGCAACTCGCTCATCGAGGCCGTTGTCTACGCCGATGCGGCAGCAAAGCACAGCTTGAAAGTGGTCGACAATTACGATTTCAACACCGCTGTGCCCGAATGGAACGACGAGGGAACATTGACCAACGAGGAGCGCGTGCTCATAACCCAGAGCGTAAAAGAGGTTGGCGAGTGCATGAGCAATTATGTGGGCATCGTGCGCAGCGACCTCCGCCTGAAGCGCGCATGGGACCGTCTCGACCTTCTCTACGAAGAGACCGAGGATCTGTTCAAGCATGTTAAGGCAAGTCGCGACATCTGTGAGCTTCGCAACATGATAAACGTGGGCTATCTCATCACCCGTCAGGCTATCGAGCGCAAGGAATGTCGCGGTCTTCATTACACCATCGACTATCCTGTCCACGCCTACGACAAGAAAGACTAATGCTTGCCACAAGAAAGACTAATGCTAACCACAAGCAATAAGCAAGCATTGCCTTAATGCGATAAAAGACAAAAGGCTGTCTGGAAACAAACCATTCCAGACAGCCTTTTTTTATAATGGCTATTAGCCACCGTAACCATGGCACTTGCAAACCGTAACCATGGCACTTACAAACCATAACCATGGCACTTGCGAACCGTAACCATGGCATTTACGAGCCGTAACCATGGCACTTACGAACCATAAGTTACTTCACCCTAACCGGTCGCACAGAAATGCCGTTTGTACGCCACTCGGTGTCCACTTCGGCTTTCTTCTGAACAAACGAGAGGATATAAGCTGATGCGGAATATTCTTTGCTTAATTCAGATGTCCAATACAATGCCTTTTCTCCAACGCTTATAACCTCATTCACATTCTTCTGACTGCTATCCAAGCCTGTATAATGTTCTCCTGCGGCAGGTAAGAACAAGCTCTTTCCGTTAGGTCCTGTAACAGCAAAGCCATTGGCACCATTATATTTCATCCATGTCCAGGTACACTCCCTCACAAGTTCGTCTGCCTGGTCTTTTGTAGGAATGGCCCACTGATGTCCCCATTTCACCCAAGCCACATCTCTATTTGAGCAACGAATGGATGTCTTTCCACCTTCATTGTAGTATGTCGTGAAGTCTTCAAAGTCGGCACCATTCTTTAAATCGAAATAATTGAAATTAGAATATTCCTTCTTTGTTTTTGTCTCACCCCAAGCATAATAGTCTCCACATTGCTCGGCACTCGTAGCACCGACATTCCAGCCAGCCCATATTGTGCCACTTGACAGGCCAAGGTCCACCGCTTGCTCATTACAGATCTCTGGCAACGCTTGCTGCTGTTGATCTGCTGTCTCTGAAGAATTGGTCTGCTCAACGCTCTGTTCCAATTCTACATTGTTGTACGTCGAACTACTGTTTCCCTTAAACATCCACCACGCCGCAAGAGCCACTACTGCCACCACGCCCATGATAACAAAGTTTTTTGTGCGTTGCCTTTTCCATTTCCTTCCAGTGGCATCAACACCCGTTTCGTTTTCCACAATTTCAGCTAACGCAGCGACGTCTCCTTTCAGATAATAGCTATCGCCTTTAAACCCAACGCCAGAAACAGCATCAATATAGACCTCGTTTTCTCGCTCAGCTATGAGAGTACACATGAAACGTCGTTCATCAAGCGAAATGTCTCCGCCGACATAGTTCTTAGCCACAGACAGGCGCAAAGCATTTATGCGCTCCAAAACAGAACCAAAACGTTGTTTAGAAGAAAAGAAAAAGCGACAATCGTACGTGTTCGATTCTACAACAGAGATTTTTGACGGTGTGAAGGTAAAGAACCACGACTTGCCTTGTGCTTTCCCGACACCATTTAGGATAATTTTCACACATGTTGTGTCAGGCGTCAAATAGACAATTCCTTCACTCAGGTTTTGAGAGACATCCTTTTTTCTTTTAAAAGAAGAGGATGAAGACGACGAAGAGCAAGAAGAGGATGAAGACGACGAAGAGCAAGAAGAGGATGAAGACGTTTTTGTTGAAGACGAAGCCTTAGAATCCCCCGAATCCTTATAAGCAGAGCCCAATGGCAGAGCCTTAACAAACGAAGCGACATCGGGTGTGCGTTGCTTGACGATAGGAGCCATTGCCCCGATAATAGCGGCTATTGTGGCCTTTGAAACGCCACATCTTTGAAGCAAATCGACAGGCAGACCATCGTTAAGCACCATTGAAGCCTCAGGTGGTCGCTCGCCTGTCAACATCTTGAAGAGCGTGCCGCCAAGCGCATACACATCCATCGTCACGGGGAACCCATGCCCGTCATGATAGTTGGCCTGTTCCACAGGCGCATAACCTGGCGTGCCACTTCCAACCTTTGTGCTCGACTCAGGCTCTCCTTTTTCATTATATTGTTTAGACAAACCAAAATCGATAAGCACCGGACTCCCATCGGTCTTAAGCATTACATTTGCCGGCTTGAGGTCCAGATGCAGCATCTTCTGACTGTGCATGTATTGCAGACCTTCAGCAATGCCAGCCAGACACTTCAGCGCCGAAGCCTCATCCATGCGCCCATGTTTGCAGATGAAGCTGTCAAGGCTGCCGCCAGCCACAAACTCCATGACATAATAGACCGTGTTGTTTTGTTCAAACGCCTCAAGCACATGAATGATGTGCGGATGGTTTATTGACGCAAGATTTTCAGCCTCACGCATAAACTTGCGGCGATATTCAGAAAACATGCCGTCGCTGGAGCTACAGGTCACCTCGCTACCGTTACGTCCGTTAATGTCGTGCATGTAAAACTCCTTCACACACACGCGCAACATGCCGTTCATCGGCCCTGCCCCATCGCTCACCACAGCAAGATAAGTGATGCCGAAGGTGCCGCTGCCCAGCATTCGTTCTATACGATAAGAATAAGTTTGGCCACGCAACACGGTGCCGTTAGAGAGTTCTGCCATAATAAAAATGCCTTATGTTTGTTTTTAATGATGTCGGAAAGACCTTTACTACTCATCCTTTCTGATTATCACCCGACAAATCGTCTACGAAACCGACAAGAAGTTTCACGCCTATGTAAAGCAAATAAATGGGTGCGAGGATAGCTCCAACACGGATATGCGTTCCACCGTTACCTGAAAAGAAATCGAGCAGCAGCCAAATCATAACAGGAATCATCAGGAAGCAAAGCAATGCCGCCCACAAGCGCCACGTCTTCTTCCACATGCGTGCCAAGAAGCCTTGTCTGCCACAATTCTCAGATAATTTATTGGCTGTAGCTCTAGGTTCTTCATAATATGCCTTTGAGCCACCATTTGCCCCGTTTGCCACCTTCGGGTCATCATCAACCACAGAAGCCTCCACTGTGTCAGCATCGTCTTTCATTGCACAACACAACACGTTGTTTATGCGGAACGCTTCAAACAAGGCATCAGAGCGCATTAAAGCGTCCATGTCGATACCCGACGATTCGTTTTCCATCACGATGCGAACGGTCACCCCTGTGTCGATTTTTCCCAACTGCCCACGAATTTTCACAGAGGCAATAAAGAACCCCAGATTGTCGCGTTCCGTTATGGTGTACTCATATTTTTTTGTAGAGAAGCAAGTTCCTATTCCAATATCCATCTTTTTTAGAGCATTAATTGGTTATTATTTTAAAGCAATGTATCACATGACAAAAGTACAAAAAAAAGCCAAACGAATACAATATTTATAGAAGAAAAAAACAAGAATGATTTGAAATAATATGATTAATCGAGTAGGAGGTAAACACTAATCATAGGTGTTTATCTCCTATTTTCATGTTTACCGACCTCTCACACCACCGTACATGCGGTTCCGCATACGGCGGT
>ERZ791573.209-NODE-209-length-40027-cov-89.733463_pt1 | contig 40027 bp, 23 predicted proteins | sample MGYA00509971_ERZ791573 | MGnify/ENA primary metagenome ERZ791573 (study PRJEB30046, sample SAMN00791921) | human gut metagenome | study: EMG produced TPA metagenomics assembly of the A metagenome-wide association study of gut microbiota in type 2...
AGGGCTCATTAGGGACTTGCACCCATTAGAATAAGCTCATGCCGAGCATACAAGAAAAGGGGCCTGTCGTAAGTTACGGCAGGCCCCTAGTATATTATGTTGTTCACATCCACATACGGCGTCTCGACTCACGACTTCTGGAATCTTGAGTTACGCCACCACCATGATGTAGATACGAATGTATTCATATTGCTTTTTCTTTTAATTGTTTGTTACTACCAAAAACGAGGCGTTTCTTTCTTTTTAACGAAAAGATTCTCCTTCGTTCTTCATTTCTACTGCAAAAGTACAGTTTTTCTTTTAAACTACAAACTTTTTGTCGAGAAATTTTAAGATTTAACACTATTTTATCATCTAAATCACCATTTCGCCCACTTTTTCTTCCCCTTCTCTCCCCTACACCTTTTTATATATACGGAGAAAAGAAAAAAATATTTCATTATATTTAGGGAGAAAAGAAAAAAATATTTCGCCGAAATGTAATAATCTGCCAGACGTGCCGTTATTTATCTAGAGGACAGGTAACAGGCGGAGGAAAACTCCACAGAAAGAAATGTCCATTCTTGAAAGCAACAGATAAAAGTAGTATTCATTCAAAAAAAGATTCACGCCTATGAAGCAAGTATTTACACCAAAGAAAATGAGACCTTCGGCTCAGACCATCTACTTCATCAAGCAGATAGCCTACTCCTATCATACCATGGTGCAAAATGGGAAGCTAAAGGTGTGCTATCCTAACTAAAAGAAGAAGAAAGATGGAAACAATGGTATCCCCTTCATTGCTCTCAGCCAACTTCATTGACTTGAAGAGTGATATAGAGATGATTAACAAGAGTGAGGCCGACTGGCTCCACCTCGATGTGATGGATGGTGTCTTCGTGCCCAACATCTCGTTCGGCTTCCCTGTAATAGAAGCCGTGAGCAAGGTGTGCACCAAGCCCCTCGACGTCCACTTTATGATACAGCACCCGGAAAATTACATTGAGCAGACTGCCAAGCTCGGTGCCATGATGATGAACGTGCACTACGAGGCCTGCACCCATCTGCACCGCACCATCCAGCAGATTCATGCAGCAGGCATGAAGGCAGGAGTTACCCTCAACCCTTCTACCCCGGTATGTGTGCTGGAAGACATCATCTGCGCTGTAGACATGGTACTTTTGATGAGCGTTAACCCAGGCTTCGGCGGACAGAAATTCATCGAGAACACCATCAAGAAGATAGGCCGTCTGCGCCAGCTCATCAAAGAGAGCGGAAGCCAGGCACTCATCGAGGTAGATGGCGGCGTGCAGGCAGAAACTGCTCCAAGACTGGTAAAAGCCGGAGTAGACGTGCTGGTAAGCGGAAGTTATGTATTCAAGAGCACAGACCCTTATGCTACCATCCATGCCTTGAAAGAACTCCACTAATCAAGATTCAGATAGATATTGTGCTCCTTAGCCATCTTGCGGAGGTTAAGGAGCGCATAACGCATTCTTCCTAGACTCGTATTGATGCTCACATTGGTACATTCGGCTATGTCCTTGAAAGACATCTGCTGATAAAAACGCATATAAACTACTTCGCGTTGTGGAGCCGGCAGAAAGTCTACCAGTTTCTTCACATCACGGAGCACCTGTTTGCGTACCATCTCCTGCTCAGCACAGTCTGCCTGAAAATCTTCGCCTCGCAGACAGGAAAGATCATTACCGTTCCCCTGTTCTACCATGCGGAACACACACTGACTGCGATAACCATCGATGATGACATTATGCGCTATGCGCATTAACCACGAAATAAATTTGCCCGAACTGGAATACTGGCCAGCATGTAAACGACTGATTGCCTTCACGAATGTCTCCTGGAAGATATCATTCGCCAGATCCTCATCGTGAACCACGAAAAGGATATAAGAGAACAGTTTTACCTCGTTGCGGGAAAGCAACAGGTCAAAGGCTCTGTTGTCACCCCCGACATAAGCCAGGGCCAACTCTTCGTCTGTCATTTCATTGAGTTTACTCATTTTCTTAATCTTATTTTATTCATTAAGTAAATGTCTATCTAATAGGCTACCCAGTATTTATTGCGTTAATAATGTTAAATATCGTTGCAAAGGTAATATTTTATTTTGAAAACGCCAAACTTTTTGGCAAAAACATTTATTTTTAACATTACCCGTACTTGTTTTCCAAATAAAATTCGTAACTTTGCACCGATGTGTTAAGCATCAAACCCAACAAACGAATAAACTGATTCATACAAACGAATAAATACATTTAAAAATCATAAAACTAGAACAAAGACAATGAAGAAATTCTTTAAGACCCTACTCGTTGCTCTGCTCCTCATCCCTACCTGCGCTTGGGCAGATAATGGATGGAACGATGCTGAATATCAGCGCATTGAACAGAGCATACAGTTGCCTAACATCAAGCAGGCAACCAAGAAGTATGTAATTTCTGCCTATGGAGCCAAGCAGAACGCTTCGGCTGCACAGAACCAGAAGGCAATCAACAAACTCATCGCCCTCGTTTCTAAGAAAGGTGGCGGTACCGTAGTCATACCGAAGGGTACCTGGCGCACAGGAGCCATTGAGATGAAGAGCTTCGTAGAACTGAATCTCGAAGAAGGTGCCGTACTGCAGTTTGCCTTTGAGCCAAAACTCTATCCGCTGGTTCGCACCGCATGGGAAGGACTGGCATGCTGGAACTACTCTCCATGCATCTATGCCTACAAGGTTTCCGACATCGCCATTACCGGTAGAGGTACCATCGACGGAGGCGGCAACAATGATACATGGTGGCAGTGGAACGGCAACCCTCACTTCGGATACAAGGAGGGCGTAACCAAGGAACACCAGAAGATGGGCTCCCGCGCCAGACTGCAGAAAATGGCAGAAGACGGCGTGCCTTTTGATGAGCGTAAGTTCGGTATGGGACAGGGTCTCCGCCCTCAGCTCGTCAACTTCGTACGCTCTGAGCGCATCCTCATCAAGGATGTAAAGATGATCAACTCGCCTTTCTGGGTGATGCACCCTCTGCTCTGCAAGGACATCACGGTAGACGGCGTAACTGTTTGGAACGAAGGACCTAACGGAGACGGATGCGACCCTGAGGCATGCGAGAATGTACTCATCCAGAACTGTATCTTCCACACCGGCGACGACTGCATCGCCATCAAGAGCGGACGAAACAACGACGGTCGTCTCTGGAACAAACCATCCAAGAATATCATCATCCGCAACTGCCGCATGGAAGACGGACATGGTGGCGTAGTCATCGGTTCTGAGATTTCAGGCGGATGCGAGAATGTATACGCCGAGAACTGCGAGATGGATTCTCCTCACCTGGAGCGCATCCTCCGCATCAAGACCAACAACTGCCGCGGCGGACTCATCCAGAACATCCACATGCGCAAGGTTACCGTAGGACAGTGTAAGGAAGCCGTGCTCAAAATCAACCTCGACTATGAGCCAAGAGAGGCTTGCTACCGCGGATTTGAACCTACCGTGCGCAACGTGAGCATGGAAGATGTTACCTGCCAGAAGAGTAACTACGGTGTGCTCATCATCGGTGGAAACAAGGTAGAAAACGTATACGACATCCATGTAAAGAACTGTAAGTTCGACGGTGTCATCAAGCAGCCTACCAAGGTTACCGGCAAGACAAGAAACGTGAAGTTTGACAACCTCATCATCAACGGCTCCCTGGTTCTCAACAAGGAAGACCGTCCTTACCAGACCTACTCAGAGTGGCTCACTCACAGCGAGATGCAGCGCGTACCTCAGTCTTACCTGCTCGACTTCAGCAAGAAGCCAAAGTGGAGCTACGTAATGGGCATTGAGATGGAAGGTATGCTCGACACCTACCTCCATTACAAAGGCGGAAAGAGCACCTTCAAGGGAGCTGATGCCGAAGCCAACAACGAGGCAATCATCAACTATCTGAAAGAATATCCAGCCAAGATGATTGACGAAAAGGGAAACATCACAGGCTACAAATATGAGGATTTCAACCTCGACAATGTGCGCACTGCGAAGTTCATCCTCCGCATGCACAACCTCTTCCCTAGCAAGAGCAGCGAACTGGCACTGAAGACGCTCTTCAAGCAGTTGCAGAACCAGCCTCGCACCAAGGAAGGCGTTTACTGGCACAAGGCAATCTACGCCAACCAGGTTTGGCTCGACGGCATCTTCATGGGACTGCCTTTCTACTGCAACTACGCCGTTCAGAACCTCAAGCCTAAGAAGGCGAAGAAGATTCTCGACGATGCGGTAGACCAGATTGTGAAGACCGACCTGCGTACCTACGACGAGAAGACTCAGCTCTGGAAGCATGCATGGGACGAAACCCACAGCCAGTTCTGGGCAAACAAGGAAGACGGAAAGAGCCAGCATACCTGGGCAAGAGCCCTCGGATGGTACGTCATGGCAATGACCGAATGCCTTGATGCCATGCCTGAAGATTATGCTCGCCGCGGCGAAATCATCACCTTATTAAATAAGGCTATGAAGAGCGTGGTGAAATATCAGGATAAGAAGACGGGTGTATGGTACGATGTGATGGACGTAAAGGATCCTCGCAACTACCTCGAGAGCACCGCTTCAAGCATGTTTGCCTATGTTCTCCTCAAGGGTTACCGCAAGGGATACCTCGGAAAGGAATATCAGGAAGCAGGTATCAAGGCTTATGAGGGTATCCTGAACAACTTCATCAAGGTAAACCCAGACAAGACCATCAGCCTTACACGCTGCTGTGCTGTCAGCGGACTCGGCCCTGGCCCTGGTCCATACGTCAAGAAGCCAAACTTCAAGCGCGATGGAAGCTTCGACTATTACATGAGCGAGCCTATCCGCGACAATGATGCCAAGGGCGTAGGTCCTTTCATCTGGGCTAGTCTGGAAATGGAAATGCAGGGACTGAATAAGTAAAACTTAGTTTATAGTTTACAGCGGCTTCGCCGTATAGCAAGATTGCCCTATAAACTATTAACTAAACTGTAAACTGAATTTAAAGAATTCTCACCGATGGAAAAGAAAATATTCACAACAATGGCAGCAGCGCTTATGAGTGCTGCTGCTTTGGCACAAACTCCAGCCTTTCCGGGCGCAGAAGGTCACGGAAGATACGTAACCGGCGGAAGAGGCGGAAAAGTAGTACACGTAACCAACCTCAACGACAGCGGAACCGGTTCTTTCAGAGAGGCTGTCAAGTCGGGTAATAGAATCATTGTCTTCGATGTGGCTGGCGTCATCGCCCTGAAGCCTGATCTCAAGTTGCTGACAACATCACCATCCTCGGACAGACTGCTCCATCTCCGGGCATCACCCTCAGATATTACACCGTTCAACCGGGCAACAACAACATCATCCGTTTCCTCCGCATACGCCGCGGAGAGGAAAAGAACATCAATGACGGTGCGGATGCTACCTGGCAGCGCAACAAGACCGGCATCATCTTCGACCACTGTTCCTTCAGCTGGAGCATCGATGAGGTGGCTTCATTCTACGACAACAACAATTTCACCATGCAGTGGTGTACTGTAGCCGAAAGCCTCACCAATCCGGGCCACTCCAAAGGAGCACACGGCTATGGTGGTATCTGGGGCGGTAAGCTAGCCAGCTTCCACCACAACTTCGTAGGCCATCTCATGAACCGCGGTCCTCGATTCAATGGTGCCAGATATGGATGGACAGGCTATACTTCCAACAAGGAATACAGCACCTACAAATGGCAGAACGCCGTACAGGCAGAGAACGTCGATTTTCGAAACTGTGTGATGTATAATGCACAAGAAACCTGCTACGGAGGTCCGGGCGGCGGACAGATCAACATCGTGAACAATTACTACAAGGCTGGACCTAGCCAGGGACTTAAAGGAACTACTCTGAATGGTCTCAAGGTAGATGTAAGCACAGGCAAGGAACGTGGCAACCAGGAACGTATCACCCTGGTAACCGTATCAACCAGCAGTAATTCTGACAAGAACCATCCAGAGTTCTACGAAATGACCAGCCGTTACTTCATCAACGGAAACACCACCGAAACCACCAAGGAATCTGTTACAAAGAACAAAGACTGGAAGGGCGTAACCTATGACAAGGGTACTTATACTTTAAATGATGAGATTTATTCAGCCGACAAGAAGAATCTTTATGGTGATGCGGTAGAACATAAGACCATCAACGGAGTTTCCTGTGTCAAGATCAAGATGGACACTCCTGCTCCAACAGGAGAAGTTACCACCCACTCGGCTGCCGAATCATTCAGCAAGGTATTGTCATACAGCGGAGCCTCACTCTACCGCGATGAGATTGATGCCCGCTACATGGAAGAGGCAAAGACAGGTACAGCCAAGTACGAGGGAAGTATTACCAAATCACCTGGCATCATCGACAAGGTATCAGATGTAAACGGCTACACCGAGGCAAACTTCAGCACCGGTAGTCGCCCTGCCGACTTCGACACCGATAAGGACGGCATTCCTGATGCATGGGAGATTGCCAACGGCTTAGATCCAAACGATGCTTCAGATGCCCTTACCTACTCACTCGACAGCAAGGAGTACTACACCAACCTTGAGGTTTACGCCAATTCGCTGGTTGAGGACATCATGAAGCAGGGCAATGCTGATGCCGAGAGCAATGTAGATGAATACTATCCTGCATGGAAGAATCCTACAGGCATCTCACAGATCACCGGTTCCAATCCAAGTGAACTGGTCAAAGTAACGTATTACAGCCTCAACGGCACCCTCCTTTCTGCTCCTCAAAAAGGCATCAACATCCGCAAGATGCTGTTTCAGAACGGAAAGACCATAGTGGATAAGGTAATAAAGGAATAAAACAGAAACTTCTTATAAAACAAAAAGGGCATCCCCCTCATTTGGGAATGCCCTTTTGTTTTATCTGTTTACACAATCTGTTACTTTACATACTTCTTACCGTTCTTGATAACAATACCCTTGGCAGAAGAAGAAACCTCCTGACCAGCCATGTTATAGGTCTTACCATTCTTCTTGGCTGCGGCAGCGTTTACAGAAGAAATTCCGGTGCTAGTGCCTATCGTATACTTAAAGCCAAAGAAACCCATTTTAGTACCTGCAGCAAGCACATAGTATGTACCACCAGCAGCAACGTTGAAGGTTACTATACCATTAGACTTTGCGGCAATAATATTTTCATTTTTCTCGTTCAGTGTGAATTTCTGAGATTCACCATCCTTTGCGCTTGGCAAATTATAAGAAGCAGGAGCTACCTCTGCAAAATCTGCATCCAAGATATGGAAGCCCTTGGTTGCATTCAATTGAACTGCTACTGTTAAAGAACCTGCTTTTGTGGTCTCGAACTTGTAAGCGCAGCCAGTAGGCTCAGCACCAGAAACCAACTTACCGCTGTTCTTACCACATACGTAAGCAGTAAAATCACCATCAGCCCAATTATCGGTAGCCTTACCATCTGCAAAAGCAGTACCAGCATTCTCCATATAAGTCAAAGTGACATTTTTTACTGACGTAATCTTATCACCAGCATTTACCTTGTCACCTACCTGCACAGCATAAGTTCCCTGAGCATTAACACTTGCAGCCAAAGCTACGCTGCGATAAGAGTAAAGAATTTCTTCATAATCGTTTTATTTTAAGTTTATATATTATTAATTAGTTGCTGAATAACTTTATTTTAGTTTGATTCATTTACTAGTTGGTTTCGTTGGCAAAATTAGCAAATCATTTTGAGAATCTCAGAAAAATTTGAACCAAAATGAGCTAAAACTACGAAAACGATTACGTAAATTCAAACGTCAAGTACCAGGAAATAAGAGAGTTTTAGCTAGCAGACACCAAACGGGCTGAAGAGATAGCAGTCCCTTCAGTCCGTTGCAGAACTATATACTAAAGTACAGTATATTATCCTTCCTTTATCTTCCAATCACTAATTGTCCGCTGATTACTATCGTAATTAACACCAATTTTTAACAAGCGTTTACCATCAGCAGAATATGGAATCAGATATCCCTTTTCATCTATCTGTTTGATTGCTTCTTCGGCAGAACCATCATACTTCAATTCGAAAACAAATACAGCATCAGGCATATATACCACTGCATCAGCCCTGCCTATTGCACTATCCTCCTCTACCCTCATATGGGCGCCCATCAGGTTGAAGATAAGATAGAACACCGTCTGGAAATCCCGTTCGTTCTTATTGCTCAAACGGTTGGAGATGCTGGCAAGATACGCTTTCAATCGAATCATTGCTCCCTCTACATCTCCATCATAAAGCATTTCCAGGAAATCACCCACCAGGCTGTTATTATCCAAAGATATTGGTGAAAGATAGTTAGGTGCAAGACTCTTGAGCATACCAATCTTTACCTCCCTGTTAGGATATTCCAAAGTATAACGATGCAGCATCGGATTATACTTCTTGATAGTGAGATAACCGCTCTGATAGAGCAACGGAAGCGCAGAAGTCATCATTTCCGGCGAAACATCAAAGTCATCCACATCACATGATTTCTTCTCAATATCCATCACATTGACGTGATACTTCTGCAATGTCTTAATAAGATAAGACGGAGTACCCGAGCCAAACCAGTAAGGAGCAATATCCCGTGCATTCAGTGCCTTTACCAGGCTGAACGGATTGAAAACATCTTCAGATTTCTTACTGAAATGATAGCCGTCGTAGAATCTTGTCAGCTCTGCCAGGCACTCCTCATACGTCATACCCAGGTCTTCTCCCAAAGCCTCAATATCCGGTTTCATCTGCGTGATAAGCTCCGTCTTGCTGATACCGCAGATGGCGGAGTACTGGTCGAACATGCTGATATTGTCGAGGTTATTCAGCTCGCTGAAGATGCTGAGCTGCGAGAACTTGGTGATACCTGTGATGAAGGTAAACTCCAGGTATGGGTCGAGCTTTTTCAGAGGACTGTAGAAGTTCTGCATGATGCGGCGGAGGGGCTGCAGGTTCTCCTTCTCATGTACCACATCCAGCAATGGGGCATCATATTCATCGATGATGACAACCGCCTTTTCGCCCGTTTGCTCATAAGCACGCTTTACGATACCATCCAGTCTTTCATTAGGATATTTTTCACCTTCTCCCTTACCGTATAGCTTTTCATAGGGCAAAAGCTGCAGATTCAGATAACTGTTCAAGGCATCAGCATCAAAGTGCTTGGCACCGCTCATATCAAAATGAAGCACAGGATGCTTCACCCAATCCTTCTCATAATCAGCTATTGCCAATCCCTCGAAGAGTTCCTTTCTACCCTCGAAATAAGCTTGGAGAGTAGAGGCAAAGAGCGACTTTCCGAATCGTCTTGGACGACTCAGAAAGACATACGACATCTGCTTTTCTCTGAAATCCACGATATATTGGGTCTTATCTACATAGAGATAACCTTTCTCACGGAGTTTTTCGAATGTCTGTATCCCCACAGGGTATTTATTTACTATTTTTGCCATAATCTTACAAACTTTACGTTTTGCGCGGCTAAATTACAAAGAAAATCTGAATTAACCAAAGAAAAAATCAAATAACTTAACTTTCACTTATCAAGAAATGAAAGGAGATAAGGAAGTACTGTAAAGATAGCAAGTATTGCCCCACACGCCATGGGCTAGGAGCTTTTGGACCTTCAGCCCGTTCTTGAACCACTTGCGAAAGTTCTGTGATTTATTATTATAATTTGGTTTAAAATTCGTTTGTTTACGCCTGCAAAAGTACGACTTAATTCTCATTTGGCAAAAAGAGATAAAAAGGCGGAAATGTACGAAAACGATTGCGTAGCTTTTACAACAAAATTGAAACAAAAAGTTCTTAAATAGAAATAATAAGTGTATTTTTGCACCAACAAACTTAAAATATAAACTGAAAATAAAAATTATAAAGTATAACAACCTAAAAGGCAAACAAATGAAAAAGAATCTACTCAGATTGGGGCTCTCACTCATAGCCCTGTTTGTTATGGTAGTGGCAAATGCGCAAACCTACCAGAACGAAGAAGCTAGCGTTTCATGGCCGTTTAATGACGACAACTACGCTACGCAGTACACTAAATCACCAGGAAATGGTTTCAGTCTGGTTTCCGTAAACACCGGTGACTTGAAGTATTCTCTCAAGACATCAGAGACTACAAAAGATAAAGACGGAAACAAGATGGTCATGGCTGGTTTCGGTCCTGTTGGCACAACAAAAGCCGTAGAATGGACCGTTAAACCAAGCAAGGGTCTTACATTCACCCCAACATCTATCAGTACCTATGTAAACCGATTCGGTACAGATGCAGAAAATGGAGTAACCGTAACCGCCAAACTCAGCGACGGAACTTCGGTAGATTTGGGCAATTTCACTGCATTAAGAGAGAACAAGACAACAGAGACTGACAAATTTTCGAAAAATGAAAACCTGACCAACCATATCGTCATCCAGCTCACTGCCGAGCAGCAAGCCCAACTGACATCAGCTGAAGGCTTCACGCTAAGTTGCACCGTCGGCGTTGGCTCTGCTAAGCAGCAAGGCTTTGCCGATGTACACATCAATGGTCTCTTGAACGGAACCGTTCAGCAGGTTGAACAGTACACCCTGTCGGCTGCCGTTTCAACCGTAGGAGCAGGAACAGTCAAAGTTTCTCCTGCAGGAACCGTATTTGATGCAGAGACATCAATCACCGTAACAGCAACAAAGAATTTCGGCTACAAGTTTGTCAACTGGACAGATGCCAACAACCAGGTAGTATCTACAGATGAAGCATACACCTTCTCTATCTCAACCAACACAGCATTGAAGGCAAACTTTGAGAAGATAAACACCTACGCTTTGAATTACAAGGTTGAAGGTGGAGCAAAAGACTATATGATAAGTGCCTCTCCTGTCCCAACCGTTGTTGAAGGAAAGAACATGTATGAAGAGGGAACAGAGGTAACTCTCACAGCCAGCAGCAACGACATCCTCACCTTCACCAACTGGAATGATGGTGAAACAGGAGCAGAACGCAAAATAAACATGAACGCCGACCAGTCATTCACAGCAGCATATTCTTCAAAAGACTTCATCGCAGGCTGGGACTTCTATAAGTCAGCAAGAGAAGGTCGTACAGCAGACTTCGCTGCAGAAGACAACGATGTAGACCAGCTCATCCTGCGCGATGCAGACGGAAATACATACACATGGCTCGACAAGAGCAACAGTGCAGGCGGCTACGAAGGAAAGAATGCTGCAGTAAACTGGACCACAGTCAGCACCAAGCCACTGGGTGAGACCTACTGGCAGACCAAGATCAACGCAACAGCCTATACCAACATCAAGGTAAAGAGCAGCATGCTCTACAATTATAACGCATACGAAACATATAATGTAGAATACTCACTCAACGGAACCGACTGGACCAAAGTAGGTGCCATCAATATGCCAAGAGCCAAAGCCTGGACAGACGGAGAGTTCACTCTCCCATCCGATGCCAACAACAAGGCAGAAGTATACATCCGCTGGATTGCCGACAAGACCTCTTCTATCGTGGGAGCAACAGGCAACAACGACGGAATTGCAATAGCAGGTATCTATATCACAGGTACTGCCCAGCTCGTAAACGACGGCAAGGCACCTGTACTCGTAAACACCGTACCAGCAGAAGGCGCAACCAACGCATCTGCCAACGGCAAGATTGTACTGACTTTTGATGAGAAGGTAAAACTCACCGGCAACGCAGCCGCTACACTCGGCACACAAAAGATTGAAGGAGCCGTATCCGGCAAGACCATCACCTTTGCATACAAAGGCTTGAACTACGCTACGGCTTATACCTTCACACTCGCTGCAGGTTCGGTAGCCGACCTGACAGACAATGCTACAGACCAGGCAATCGTTCTGAACTTCACTACCAAGACCAAGCCAGCTGTAACCAAGGCTCTCTACGACTTCATCGTCCCAACCGACGGCGACTTCAAGGCAGCACTTGCAGCAGCAGCCAAGCGCACAGATACCAGCAAGCGTTTCCGCATCTTCATCAAGCAGGGCGACTACAAGATTCCTGCTGACGAGAAGAGTAAGGTAACAGGTAGCGACGGCAAGAGTTATGCTAACCCAACCACCTATATGAATACGCCAAACGTATCAATCATTGGTGAAGGCATGGACAACACCTCACTGACCAACACCATTCCGAACTCAGGTCAATCAGCCAACGTATTGGAAGGTATCGGCAAGGGTGACGTACTCTGCTTGCAGAAGGGAGCAACAAACACCTACTTCCAGGATCTGAAGATGTACAGCAGTATGGGCGACGCAAAGGGTCGCGACATCGTACTCAACGACCAGAGTAACAAGACCATCTGCAAGAACGTAAACCTCTGGGCTTACCAGGATACCTACGTATCAAACAACCAGAATGGTAAATTCTACTTCGAAGACGGAATCCTTCGTGGTCGTACCGACTACCTCTGCGGTAAGGGTGATGTATATTATAATAATGTAGAACTCTGGATTTGCGAAAAGGGAGGCTATCTCGCCGTTCCTTCTCAGCCTAAGAAGTATGGCTACATCTTCAAAGACTGTACCATCAAGGATGCTACTGAGGCAAAAGACCTGAATGGTAACTACGCCTTAGGTCGTCCATGGGGCAAAGGCACACCTATTGCACTCTACATCGACACCAAGATGGAAGCTATCCCTTCAGCAGCAGGATGGAACGAGATGAGTGGCGGTTACCCTAAGCGTTTCGCTGAATACAACTCATACACATCAACAGGTAGCGTAGTAGACCTCAAGGACAGAAAGAAAGTTTACGATGCCTACGATTCAAAGGATGGTGACAATTATGTAAACCGTCGTAATGAAACAGCAGGAGACCCTATCCTCGCAGCAGAGGAAGCAGCGTTCTACACTGTTGAAAACATAATGGGTCAGGATGATGACTGGGATCCTACAGCAGCCACCGAGCAGGCTTCAGCTCCAACCAACGTAAAGTTGAACGGCACAACCCTCGCTTGGGACAATAACGACTACGCTCTTCTCTGGGCAGTTTGCAAGAACGGCAAGGTAGTAGACTTCACCATCACTCCTAGCTATATCGTTGATGACGCCTCTGCAACATGGAGCGTACGTGCAGCCAACGAGATGGGCGGTTTGAGCGAAGCTACAGTTGTTGGTCAGGGCACCGGCATCCACAACATCACCTCAGCTACAGATGCAGCAGTCATCAAGACCGCCATCTATGCAGCCGACGGCACCCAGCTCTCAAATCTTCAGAAGGGTATCAACATCATTGTGAAGACCCTGGCAGATGGCAGCAAGAAGACAAGCAAGGTCATCGTAAAGTAAAGAAGCAGAGACCTTAAGTAATTAGATTGACAGATAACATTCGGAGTGCAATATCCCCATCCTCTTTCAGAAGGGTGCCGGATATTGCACTTTTTTGTTCCCTCAGCTTCTGAAACAGCAGAAACAGGAACTGAGAAAACAGACCGTCGAAATGAAAAAAACAGAGTATTTACGAAAAAATCTGTAAACGTTTACGTAATTTTTTACCCCCAATATACCTATATTCTCATATTTTTTATATACTTTTGCAACAAGAAAACCAAGACTTAGCTATCGCTACGCTTCTAGGTTGCCCCACCGGAGCCTTCGGGTTCCAAGAGGAACATCCCTTCAGCAAGCATCTGCTCAGAACTGGAATTCTACTTAAAAACATTAAATAAAAAACATTAGAATATTAGTAATTTAGAATAAGTTTTATCTAAACCTAAAGTGTATGTCTGGTAATTATAGAAAAAAGAAAATTGCTTTGGCAGGCGCACTGATGTTCGTAGTAACAAGTGTATCTGCACAAACAGTAAAAGGCGTTGTTACTGACAATACGGGCGAGCCAATCATCGGTGCATCTGTCATGGAGGTAGGTGTAGCGGGCAATGGTGGCGTGACCGACATTGACGGTAACTTCACAGTAAACTTAAAAGGCAAAAGCAAGAAACTGAAGATTTCATACATTGGTATGAAAGCTAAGGAAGTAAGCGTTGCAGGTAAAGAAACTATCGATGTAAAGCTTGAGGATGACAACACCACCCTCAACGACGTAGTTGTAATCGGCTATGGTACTGTTAGAAAGAAAGACCTCACAGGTTCTGTATCTTCTATCAGCGACAAGCAGATTGCCAACATTCCTGTTTCTAACGTAAGCGAGGCGATGACCGGTAAGATGGCTGGTGTAAACATCACCACCACTGAGGGTTCACCAGATGCTGACGTGAAGATTCGTGTGCGTGGTGGTGGTTCTCTTTCACAGGACAACTCTCCTCTCTACATCGTAGACGGTTTCCCAGTTAGCTCAATCAGCGACATCGCTCCAAGCGAGATTCAGAGTATTGACGTATTGAAGGATGCTTCTTCTACAGCCATCTATGGTGCCCGTGGTGCCAATGGTGTTATCATCGTAACAACCAAGAGCGGTTCTGAGGGTAAGACTCAGGTAAACTTCAATGCTTCTCTCGGCTACAAGAAGGTTTCTAAGTTGGTGAAGACTATGTCTCCATACGACTATGCATACTATCAGTATGAGTTGGGTAGCACTGACTATGGTAACTACAACGATCTCGATATCTGGAAGTCTATCGAAGGACGTGACTATCAGGATGAGGTATTCGGCCGTACAGGTAACCAGAAACAGTATAACGTGAACGTAAGCGGTGGTACCAAGGACCTGAAATACAACATCGGTTTCTCTCACAACGACGAGAAGAGCATCATGCAGGGTTCTGGCTATGCCAAGAACAATGTAAACGCCAAGATTAATGCCAACCTGAACAAGTGGTTGTCTCTCGACTTCAATGGACGTATGGCATTCACCAAGCTGGATGGCTTGAATGGTGGTGCAGATACCAACGAGTCGAGTGCAGCAAACTCAGTTGTTGCCAACACCGTAAGATGGAACCCGGTAGAGCCTCTCTCTGGTACATCAGACGATGATGAGGAGAACAGCACATCTACACGCCGTAACCCAACAGAGCGTATCACCGATACCTATAAGTATCAGGAGCGTTTCCAGCAAAACTACAACGTTGGCTTAAACTGGAAGCCATTCAAAAATATCACATTCCGTTCTGAGTTCGGCTATGGCTGGAAGTACAACAATACCGAACAGGTTTGGGGTTCTAATGCAACTACCAACTCTAAGTATGGTTACAACGGTCAGCCACAGGCACAGTTCGTACGCTTGGAGAACAAGAACTGGCGTAACGCAAATACATTGACTTACGACAACAAGAAGCTTTTCCATGGTCGTGACCATATCAATGTATTGGTAGGTCAGGAGTGGAGCAGCAGCCAGGACGTAACCCGCACCAACACTTCTGTAGCCTTCCCTACTTCATTCACATTGAACGAGGTATTGGCAAACACAGCAGCAGGTACAGCACTTCCAAACGAAGGTAATATCAAGGCAGAGGAGAACATTCTCTCTTACTTCGGCCGTATCAACTATACACTCAACGACAAGTATCTGGCTACCATTACCGTTCGTGCCGATGGTTCCAGTAAGTTTGGCAAGGACAACCGTTGGGGTATCTTCCCATCAGCAGCCTTGGCTTGGCGTATGTCTGACGAGGAGTTCCTGAAGGGTGCTTCCAGCTGGCTTTCTAACTTGAAGGCCCGTCTGAGCTTCGGTACAGCAGGTAACAACCGTATCAACTCTGGTTTGTTGACTACCACCTACTCTATGGCAGACAACACATCAAAGGCTCCATTCTTCGATGAGAACAGAGCTTCGATGCTTGAGCATGGTAAATTTCTCTATAATCCAGACTTGAAGTGGGAAACCACAGTGACCCGTAACTTCGGTATCGACTACGGTTTCTTCAATGGTCGCCTCAGCGGTACATTGGACTTCTACTGGAATACCACCAAGGACCTCTTGATGCAAAGTATCGTTCCAGCCAACACAGGTTACTCTTACCAGTTCCAAAACTTCGGTAAGACCTCTAACAAGGGTGTTGAGTTGGCACTCAATGCAGTAATTGTAGACAAGAAGAACTTCGGCTTGAACTTCAACTTCAACGTATCTTATAACAAGAACAAGATTGATGAGTTGAACATGGAGAACCCATGGCAGAGTTCTAACTGGAGTGGTTCTACCATCGCCAAGTATGAAGACTTCCGCGTAGAGCAAGGCGGCCGCCTCGGTGAACTTTGGGGCTACAAGAGCAATGGTTTCTACACCGTATTTGATGCCGCAACAGGCAAGGGTGACTTGGTATTGAAAGAAAACGGCACCTGGGCACTGGCAGAAGGCGTAAAGGACAACAGCTACAAGCTCTTCGGCGGTAACCTCTATCCAGGCGTTGCCAAGGTAGAAGTTGACGAGAATGGTGAAGCAGTGAAGCAGCGCCTGGGTAACACCGTACCTACCACAACTGGTGGTTTCGGTTTCGACGGTCACGTTGGTAACTTCGACTTCAACCTGTTCTTCAACTACTCACTGGGCAACAAGCTGGTGAACGGTACCAAGCTTGCCAACTCATTCTACGCAGGTTCAGCCAAGAACTACAACCTAGTGGATGACTTCAACGTAGGCAACCGCTATACCTGGATTGACCCAGCCAACGGAAACAACATCGGCCGCCCATCAGCTAGCCTCATCACAGAATATGGTGGTGTAGAAAAGGTGATGAACCGCTTGAACGAGATTAATGCCAACGCCAATATCTACAATCCAGCAGGCGTATCAACCATGCAGCTCATCAGCTATGCTGTAGAAGATGCATCCTTCTTGCGTCTGCAGAACGTAACAGTGGGTTACACCTTGCCAAAGAAGTGGGTAAACAAGTGCTATATGCAGAACGTACGCATCTACTTCACAGGTTACAATCTGCTTTGCTTCACCAACTACTCAGGCTACGATCCAGAGGTTGATACAAGTTCTAAGAAGAACCCAATGACCCCAGGTATCGATTATGCAGCTTATCCAAAGAGCCGCACCTTCGTAGGTGGTATTAACGTTACATTCTAAAACTTTATAAGATAATAACAATGAACAAGATATTATATGCATTTGCATTGGCAGGCGTATTAGGATTGTCTTCATGCTCCGACTTCCTGGATCAGACCTCTCCATCAGAGATGACTGCTGAGAATACCTACGCCTCACCTTATTATACCAATCTTCGCGTCAATAAGCTCTATGGCGGAATGGCTCAGGACCGTACCTACGCACAGGACCTGTCTATTGTATGGAACCTGAACAGCGACTGCGAATTGATTGACGGTCTTGGCAGCAATGCTACCAACACCTCAAGTGAACGTGGTAACATGAACTATAACATGGACCCGGGATGGAGCAAGATCAGCGGCGTATGGGATGCTGAGTATGGTATCATCGAGGATGCCAACCAGATTATCGAGGGTATCCGCAGCAGCGCAACTCTCACTGCCGGTGGTGCTAACCAGAAGTCTATGGAACGTAGCCTCGGCGAGGCACTCACCATCCGCGCCATGGTTTACTTTGACCTGGTTCGTATTTTCGGTGATATTCCTTTCAAGGTTGAAGCATCAAAGTCTGACTTGAGCAACGCTTACCTGGAGAAGACCGACCGCGACGTGATTATGGAATCCCTGATGAACGACCTGGATGAGGCTATCGAATACTTGCCATGGGCAGACCAGGTAACAGGCTATACCACAGAGCGCACAACCAAGGGTTATGCTCACGCTCTCCTGGCACAGATTGCCATGACACGCGCCGGCTACGCCATCCGTGAGAAGTCAAAGGACGGATATGAGACAGCATCTTACAGCGATGCTACTTATCCAACACAGCGCCCTGGTGCAGCAGACCGCAAGGCTCTCTACGAGCGCGCCCTGAAACACTGGTCAGCTATCATCAACGACAATACACACAACCTCAACCCATCTTTCGAGAACGAGTGGTACTTGATTAACCAGCTCTCTCTCGACAAGACTTACCACGAGAACCTCTTCGAGATTCCTTTCGGTGAGAACGTAACTGGTGAGTTGGGTTACACTGTAGGTGTCCGCCTGAGTGGTGTTACAACAGAATATGGCTATGGCAACTCATCTGGTAAAATGAAGGTTACTGCACCTCTGCTCTATTCTTACGACAAGAAGGATACACGCCGTGACATCACTTGCGCCAACTTTGAAATCAAGCAGGATGGCAGCAACACCATAGAGAGCATGCTCAAGAATGCTCCTTTCGGTATATATGTAGGAAAGTGGGATGCCCGCAAAATGAACAACACCTGGTTGCAGAACAACCTGAAGGCTACAGCTAAGCACACTACAGGTATCAACCCTGTAAAGATGCGCTATGCTCAGGTATTGCTCTACTATGCAGAGTGCATGAACGAGTTGGCTGGCAATCCAGATGCCAACTACGAAGGTTCAGCAAACGGCATGACAGCCCGCCAGGCTCTGGAAGCAGTTCACACTCGTGCCTTCAATAAGGATGACAAGAACGATGCCAAGGCTTACGTCAACAACATTGCCTCTGACAAAGATGCATTCTTTAATGCTCTCGTTCAGGAGAACATGTGGGAGTTTGCAGGTGAAGGTATCCGTAAATACGACCTGATTCGCTGGAACCTCCTCGTAGAGAAGATCAATGAGTTCAAGCAGACTTACCTGGCTGAGCTTGCAAATGGTACTTACCAGAAGACCATCTACTTCAACTACCTGGATGAGAAGAAAACCAAGATTGACTTCTCTAGCGTAACATGGTATGGTATTCCTGACGGAAAAACATCTGCTGACTACGATGGCAGCATCGACTCATTCGGTGCAGCTAAGTTGGATTCTGGTTCTGATACACAGGTTGACGTAAACCTGCCATCTATCAGCAGCGGTTTGGTTGGCGATAACGTAGCAGTGAAGAACCGCTATCTCATGCCAATCGCTTCTACAACCATCTCTGCAACCAACGGTAAGATTCACAACTCTTATGGTTATGCAGACTAATTCATCTTTAATCAAAAAAGACAAGAAAATGAAGAGCATTAAAAACATATTGGGCACAGCATCTATGATGGCATTGACTCTGTCGGCTACTTCTTGTACCGATGGCAATGACTGGGACGTAGATGGCAGCCTGTCAAGATTATTCGGCCTCAACGGTGACAAAATCACCGTTGAAACTGCCGAAACATCAGCTACTGTTACATTCTCTGCCTTCACATCAAAAGCAGTTCCTTCACCAGAGTACTATGTATTCGAGGTAAGCAAGGACTCTCTTTACGAGGGTGTTGAGAATGCTAACATCATCAAGTTCGGTGAAGATAAGTCGTTGACTTCATCTCCAGTAGTTCTCTCTGGTCTCGATGGCGACAGCAAGTACTACATGCGTGTAAAGGCTATGTCTTCAACAAGCAATGAATCTAAGTGGGTTTACTACAAGGATGGTTCATCTTTCAAAACCAAGGCTGAACAGATTATCACAGGTGTTGATGTAACATCAAGCACTGCTACCGTAAGCTTCATTGCAGGCAAGACCATCGATGCAGTTTACTATTACAAGAGTTCAGAAGATTCTACCAAGGTTGACTTCACTGCCGAGGACGTAGCAGCAGGTAAGCTGACTATCACTGGCTTGAAGGCTAACTCTTCATACAAGGTGAAGTTGTGGAACAAGGAGAACCTGAGAGGTACTTACTCTTTCAAGACTACAGAAGCTTACCCAGAAGGCTTTGATGTCATGACTCTTGCCGAGGGCGAGGATCTGGGTACCATCTTGAAGGAAGCAACATCAGACAAGGTTGTCATTGTAATGCCTAAGAATGCAACTTACCAGATGACAAGTTCTGATACTGGCGAACAGAAGGGACTCATCATCCCTGCCAACATCAAGAGCATATACTTCTGGGGAGAATCTGGCACCGTTTCTACATGGAAGGTTAAGGAAATCAAGATTGAGGGCGAGAAAGATCTCATCCGTTTCTACAACCTCAACTTGGAGAATAAGGACAACAGCGCAGACTACATCCTCAACTTGAACACGGACGATAACATCGGTTCTATTCAGTTCGACAAGTGTAATATCAAGAATACCCGTGGTATCATCCGCCTGCAGAAGGGAATAAAACCTACCATCGGTAGCATCAACTTCAACAACTGCTTAATCAATAAGATCGGTTCTTATGGTGTGTTGGCAGCAGGTAAAGATGCTCCAGAGGCACAGTTGGAAACAGTAAACCTCACCAACTCTACCATCACTAATCTCTCTGCAGGTCCAATGATTGCTGTAGCCAACAGCATGACAAAGGTAAATGTAGATCACTGTACATTGTATGACGCAGTTGTGGGCGGCAAGTATCTCATCGATACCAATAAGAACAACGATATTGTTCCTAACTTTAGCAACACCCTCATCGGTCAGAGTGCAGCGTTGGCAGATGCAACTGCAACAAGTTACAAGAACGCTCCATTCGTTGATGTATATTATACCAATGAATACACTTGGAAGTCAAAGTTGCATATTGGAGATCCTGTAGATATTTCATCTGCAGAACTTTGGGTATCACCTTCAACAGGTGATTTCACTATCCAAGACAAATACCAGAGTAAGTATGGTAACTTCGGCGACCCACGCTGGATTGTACAGTAATAGTACTTACATCTGATAAATAATATGATTAAAGGTGCAATGTCCTCATCAAAAGTCGGGCATTGCACTTTTTTTATTTTCTATTATTCTCTATCTCATTTTTACAATTAATTTCTTGGAAGTTACGAATAAAAAGCGTATCTTTGCAGCGAGAACATAAAATCGCAAAGATATGGCAAGATACATCAACCCATTCTCAGACTGGTCGTTCAAACGAATCTTCGGCCAGGAATACAGCAAAGACTTGCTGATTGAGTTCTTGAACCAGCTGCTCCTGGGAGAGCAGCATATCACAGATGTGAAGTTTAAGGACAAGGAGATGTTGCCAGAAACAAAAGACCAACAAGGTATCATCTACGACGTCTTTTGCGAAACTGACACAGGTGAGCACATTATCGTTGAAATGCAAAACAGGAGCCAGTCCTATTTCATCGACCGGTCTCTCTACTATGCATCGAAAACGATAGTAGATCAAGGTATAAAAGGACAATGGGATTATCATCTCACACCTGTTTATGTTATCTGTTTCATGAACTTTGATGTAGATGAAAATACACCTAAGAAGTTCAGAACAGACGTTGTGCTGGCAGACAAGGATAGCGGAGAGGTTTATTCTAACAAAATCCGCTTCATCTACTTGGTAATGCCTCTTTTCAAGAAGAAAGAGGAAGAGTGTACTACGTTTTTAGATTGTTGGATTTATAATTTGAAGCATATGGAGACATTGGAAAAAATGCCTTTCGAGGCTCAGCATAAGATATTCAAGAGGCTGGCAGAAATCGCCGACTCCAAGAGCCTGACCAAAGAGGAACAGGAAAAATACGACAACAGCATGATGGTCATGTGGGACAATTATGCGGTATATAAGCATGCTGAAGAGAAAGGAATAGAAAAAGGTATGGAAAAAGGTAGGAAAGAGATTGCTTTGAACCTATTGACATACAACACTCCAATAGACGTCATTGCAAAATCCACAGGCTTATCTATCGAAGAGATCAAGAAATTGGAACAATAATACTATACGAATAATTGAGAGGGTGTGTCATAAGTGGGATGACATGCCCTCTTTTTTTCGCTATTTCAGCCACTTCTGTCAGCTAACTCAACCACTTCTTTCTGCAAACTCAGCCACTTCATTCTGCAAACAAATCCGTCTCATTCAGCTTACGAATTCGAATCTTCGAGACAACGAAGTCATATCTTCAAGCCAGCGCAATCGAATCTTCAAGCCAGCGCAGTCGGATGTATCGGCTCAATGAAACGTATGAACTTGCGCAATGAAGAACATGGTTTCATCAGCATAAGCTGCTCCGCTTGCCCTGGGGCTGCTGAAATTACGTCACGACGCAGCTTCTGATGCGTCACGACGTAGCAATCAGTGCGTCACGACGCAGCAACAGATACGTCGTGATGTAATTTCTGCTAACTCCTGCCCCATCAAGTAAGCCTCATCTGAACTTCAAAAAAGCCTCAGTAAACGTTACGTAGGGCTCACTTACCCGCCTGAATCAATCCGACGAAAAGACAATATTGTAGAAACAACACTTCCGAAAACGTTTACGTTAGATTTTTCATTTATTTTATTCAACATTTAAAAATTTTAATTACCTTTGTAGCAGAAATCTAAGATTATAACCAAAAATCGAAGATTCCTTATGATCTATTGAGAATCAAACACGACAACAACTAATCGCTAGTAAGTTCAATTAGACCAGAGAAACTTAACAAGATATAATAATAACCTACAAAACAAACATCGTTATGTATCAACAACTGAAACGTGCCAGCATGGCACTGACCTTGAGTTCGGTTTGTTTCCTCGCTTTTGCGCAGAAAACAATCCAAGGTACCGTTAAGGATGCTAATGGCGACCCAATGATTGGTGTAACCATTACTGACCAGAATGGCAAAGCAGGTGGCATCACCGACCTTGACGGTAAGTTTACCATTCAGAACGCAGACCCTAATGCGGTCTTGACTTTCAGCTACATCGGCTGCAAGCCTAAGAAAGTAAAAGTAGGAAGTCAGAAAACATGGAACATCGTACTTGAAGATGACAATGCAGCCCTTGACGAGGTCGTTGTCGTTGGTTATGGTACTATGCGTAAACGCGACGTAACTGGTTCTATCGCATCTGTCAACTCAGAAAAGATAGCCGCTCGTGGTACTACCAATCTTGCAGAGTCTTTGCAGGGTTCTGTTCCAGGTGTCAACATCACCCAGTCTGGTAGCCGCGCAGGTGCAGGCTTCAATATTCAGGTTCGTGGACAGGCTTCTATCAACAAGCAGGCACAGCCATTGTATGTTATCGATGGTGTAGTTTGCGACAACATGGACTTCCTCAATCCTGATGATATCGACCGCATCGACGTATTGAAAGATGCATCTTCTACCGCCATCTATGGTTCCCGTGCCTCTGCCGGTGTCATCATGATTACCACCAAGGGCAGCAAGGGTGCAGACAAGGCACAGAAGGCAACCATCTCTTATGACGGATATTATGGCATCAAGAAGTTGGCGCGCATGCCTGAGTTTATGGATGCCAACGAGTTCATGGATTATCGTTTTGCCAGATATACCACGCTCGATGGTAAGAGCTACGATGGCTCTAGCCGCAAGGGTGTTGATGCCGAAGGACATCCACACTACATCATCAAGAATACCGACTTGAATTCTGCCTTCCTGACCCGCAAGGGAGCAACCAGCTACAAAGACTCCAAACTTTATGACCTGATGATGGATCCAAGTTTCGACGGTTACGACTGGAAGAAGATGGTTACCCGCACAGCCGCCCAGCAAAACCACTTCATCAGTGCTGCCGGTGCTACAGAAAAGGTAAACTACCGTGTAGGTATGGGTTATCAGGGAGAAGAGAACGTATTCAAAGGCAACGACTATGAGCGTTTCAACTTCAAGGGAGCAATGGATGCCAAGCTCTCCAAGATATTCGAGGCAGGTTTCTCTACCAACATGTCAATGAGCCGCACCCAGGATGTATGTACTGATGGTACTTATTCTCCATACGTGAATGCATTCTATTTTAACCCATTCGTATCTCCAACAGATGCAGATGGCAACCTGATTCCTAACCCGGGAGCAAAGGCAGCCTTTGGTTCAGATGCACAGTTTACATCTACATATAACCCGCTCATCGATTTGAATGACGGCAACTACACCGACGAGACCAAGATGTACCGACTGATGGGTAACTTCTACCTGCGTGCCAACATCATCAAGGGATTGAAGTTTACAACCACCTTCTCTCCTAACTACTCTCACAAGCGTCAGGGCATCTTCTACGCAACAGGTCTGAACGAGGGTAACGATGTAGGTTCTACTTACTACCAGAAGAACAAGACCAACTTCGGTTCAGTAGCCAATACAACCCGTGTAGACTGGACGTGGGACAACCAGTTTGACTACAACCGCACATTTGGCGACCACACCGTTGGTGCCATGGCATTGTTCTCACTGTACAAGAGTAACACAGAATATCAGTACGAAGAAGGCAAGGGTATCGCCAGCGACCATACTACATTCCACAACCTGGGAACAGCCAGCGGCGACAAAACGCTCTCCTCTTCTTATACTGAGTCATCATTGGAGTCATTTGCTTTCCGTGCCAACTATTCCTACAAGGGTCGTTACATGGCTACAGCTACACTCCGTACCGATGGCAGTTCACGTTTCGCAGACGGCAACCGATGGGGCTGGTTCCCTTCTGTAGCTGCAGCATGGCGTATCTCTGATGAAGCTTGGATGAAGCAGTTCAACAACTGGTTAGACAATGCTAAACTCCGTCTGTCATATGGTGTTACCGGTAACAACAATGTGGGTGACTATGTAACTATCGCTTCTGCTACAGGTCCATCTTATGTAACCATAGATGGCAAAGAGGTACAGGGTTATCATCCTAACGGATTGGTAAATACAGAACTCATCTGGGAGAAGGTGAAGGAATTCGATGTAGGTCTCGACCTGAGTTTCCTGAAAAACCGCATCAATGTAACAGCCGACTTCTACAACCGTCTTTCTGATGGTCAGATTATGTCACGTTCAGTGCCTATCGAAACTGGTGAGAAGACTTCAACCTTCAATGTAGGTTCTGTCCAAAACAGAGGTATAGAACTCGGTTTGAACTTTAACATCATCAACAAGAAAGACTTCTCCTGGAGTGCGAACGTAAACTTCGCCCGCAACTGGAACAAGATTAAGGAGTTGAGTAACGGTAAGGTTGATGAGGTAGCCAACAACTGGTTTATCGGCGAGCCACTGAACGTACTCCGTGACTATACCCATACCGATGTCATCACCGACAAGGGTGTAACCATGCACACCATGAATGGTGACAAGCATTATACCCTGAAGGAATTCTACGAGAAGTATGGCACTAAGTATAAGTGGTATGAAGGTCAGGTAGCCGTAAACGACTGGAACGATGACGGTAAGATTGACGACAACGATAAGCAGATTTATGGCTGCACAGATCCTCGCTGGACCGGTAGTTTCACTACCAATGTTTACTTCAAGGGTTTCGACTTCTCTATCATGTTCTATACCAAGAGCGGATTCTGGTCACGCAGCTACTTCCATGAGAAGTATATGAAGTATGGCGACCGTGGTAATGCCCACATGAAGTTGGATTTCTACATACCAAAGGGAGCACCAATCATCGATCATGCTACAGGTGAGATTACAACCGCTACAGAGACCCACTACGGAAAGTATCCTTATCCAAACAACAGCGATGCATCTATGGGTGGTTACTTCGGCGACAAGGGTTCAGCCAAGGGAGAAGGTTTCCAGTATCAGAAGACCTCTTTCACCAAGGTTAAGAACATTACCCTGGGTTACACATTGCCTAAGAGCGTAGTAAGCAAGGCTGGTATCAGAAATCTCCGTGTTTATGTAAACGTTCTGAACCCATTCTGCTTCACCAACTACAAGGGCTTCGACCCAGAGTGGGCATCACAGAATCTGCAGAATGGCGGTCCATCATCTGTAACCTACCAGTTTGGTGTAAATCTTAAGTTCTAATCTCATTAAATGAAGTAAACAATTATGAAAAAGATATTATATAGCGTAGCACTGGCGGCCTGCTGCATGGGAACCATGACAAGTTGCAGCGACTTCCTGGATGCTAGCAACAAGTCGAATGTAACTGATAAACAGACTTTTGCAACAAAAGAGGGATTCAACAGCCTCGTCAATGATGCCTATCAGCATCTGCAAAACGTTTATGCAGCTCCTCTGTTCACTAGCTGTTTCTCAGCAGGTACAGACATGTATGCCGATGGCCGTAACAAGATGAACGAGGCATTGAATACTTACGAGACCTTGACTCCAGAAAATACGGATATCAAGAATCTCTATACTTACCTCTATGCAGGTATCCGTGCAGCCAACTCTGTGTCATATTATGCACAGACAGCACAAGTTGATGAAAAGACTAAGGGGCAGCTTGTAGGCGAAGCCCGTGTATTGGCTGCTTACGAGTATTATCTCCTGGTAAACAACTTCGGCGGTGTGCCTATCATGAAGGGCTTCCTTACCACAGCAGGCACAGGATATCCGAAGTCTTCTGCTGCAGATGTATATGCCTATATCATCAGCGAACTCGAAGATGTTATCGGCAAGAATGTGCTCCAGGCTTCTACAGCTACCAAGGGTGGCGGCAGAATCAGCCAGGAAACAGCCAAGGCTATCCTAGCCAAAACCTACCTTTCTGCAGCATGGGACCTCAACAAGCAAGACTACTTCTCCAAGGCAGCAACTCTTGCCGATGAGGTGATTGCAGGCAGAAAACTGACTACCCCATTTGACAAGCTCTGGAAGGCAGACGGATCGGGCGATGACAACGAAGAGTTCCTTTGGGATGTGGAATATGATTTGGCTACAGCCAACAATACAACATCAGGTGGTACAGAATGGAGCGGCTACTACTGCAACTATCTGGGTGGAAACGAAGATCCTATCAAGGCTACAACCTCCAGCTATGTACCAACCCTCTATGCCTTGCATTGCTTCCAGAAAGGCGACCTGCGTTACGATGCTACCTTTATGAAGGAATTGCCAGATATGAACAAGGGAAATGCTGCAGGTACCGGCTACTGGACATGGTATAAGAATGGTGAGAGCCTAAAGGGTTATCCTGTAGTTCGTTACTATTCTGCATGGTATGAGACCGATGCCGACTTTGCTGCATGGAAGGCTAAAGACCCAGCCAACAGAGCAAACACCTATCGCATTCCGATGGATACACAGACTAAGGAGGCACAGAATATGGATGGCTCCGATGTAGAATATTACGATAACCAGCAACTGGTATGTAGTTCAAATCCATGCAAGAAGTTTGACGACAGCAAGACTGCTACCACAGAGAAGAACACCTGCTATCGCGACATCCATATCATCACTTTGCCAGAGATGTATCTCGTAGCAGCTGAGGCTTATCTGAAGGCTGGTGATAATCCTAAGGCATTGGCACGACTCAATGAGGTTCACCAGCGCGCTGGTCTTTCTGCACTTACAGGAACTATCACTATCGATGACATCCTTGATGAGAATGCATGCGAGAACTTCGGTAATGAGGCACGCTGGATGGATCTTCGCAGAACACAGACCCTGGTAACACGTTGCACCAAGTATAACCATGAGATGGGAGACAAGGCTGCCCAGTATATCGGCAAGAAGCTTCTTCGCCCTATCCCACAGGCTGCAATTGATGCCAATGACCAGCTGACATTAGCCGACCAGAATCCTGGTTACTAATCAAAGTCATTATGTTGATAAGAAAACTTATCAGGACATACGTTAATCATTAGGTTTAAGACCGTATTCTAGGGAGATAATTCCTGATGGATACGGTCTTTCTTTTGGTTCTATCGGCAAGGTATACGTAATCGTTTTCGTAGTTTTTCGCCCACTATCTGCATGCGGTAAGCAAAAATATCGTAACTTTGCAGAAAATCTTATAGAATACAATAATAATAAAATAAATAAACCTAAGAAGAAATGAAGAAATCAATCATTAAGACAGTCGTGCTGGCTGCGCTCATGGCTCTGCCAATGTTCGCTAAAGCACAAACTTTCGCTGGTATCACAGCCGAGCAGAGTGCACAGAACACTCCTGAAGGATGGACTGCCGTAGAACTGCCACAGTTGCCTGCCATCACATCAGCAAACACGTTTAACATCAAGGATTATGGTGCCTCTACATCTGCTACAGATAACACCAAGGCTATCCAGAAAGCACTTGATGCTGTGCCTTCTACCGGTGGTATGGTCGTGATTCCTGCCGGTACATGGATGTTTGGTAGCACAGACCAGATGACCAGCAAGACCGAGGTGCTCAGCATCAAGGCGAAGACCATTCTTCACCTCAGCGCAGGTGCCACATTGAAGCTCGTGGAATACGGCAAGGCGCCAAACAATAAGATTGTCTTCATCGGCGGAAAGAACAGGGGCAAGAACGTTACCGACATTGTTATCGAGGGTGAAGGTGAAACTTCAGTCATCGACGGTCAGGGTGCACGCTGGTGGCTCGCAAGAGAGAATGGCGAAACCTTCAATCCTGGTGCAATGATCCGCTTCGAGCAGGGCAAGCGCTTCCTGCTCCGTAACTTCAAAATTCAGAATACTCCTGGTGTGAACATCACCATCAGCAACAGCGGTAAGGCTAGCCATGCTACCATCCATGATCTGATTATCAGCGAACCTTCATCTGAAGCAGGCAAGGGAAAGGCATCGCATAACACCGATGGAATCTCTATCTGGGGTCCATACGTTAATATCTACAACTGTAACATCAGCAACGGCGATGACAATATCGTTTGTGACAATGATGCACAGTACATCCATATCTGGAACTGCGACTTCGGTACAGGACATGGTGCTTCTATCGGTAGCTACACCAAGAACATCAAGCATGTATGGTTCGACTACATCACCATGAACGGAACAACAGCAGGTATCCGCATGAAGACAGGTATCAATAGCGATGGTACACTGCGTGGCGGTGGCGAGGAGGACTGGAAGTTCACCAACTTCACCATGACCAAGGTGAAGAACCCATTCTCTATCGATTGCTACTACGACAAGAACTACAACAGCGATCCTGCCGTAGACAAGGCAAATGCCAGAGCTCTTGATAGTACTACCCCTACCTACAACGGCATTCTGCTTCAGAACGTGAAGACAACAGATGTTTGCGATGGCAAAGCCATCTTCCTGATTGGCCGTCCTGAGAGCCACATCAAGAATGTAACACTCGACAATGTACAGATTTCAGCAAAGAAGGGTATCGATATCCGCTTCGTAGATAATCTCGTGTTCAAGAACAACTCTAAGATTACATGCCAGTCCGGCAAACTCTGGATACTCCAGTACGATTCTACAGTAGACGACCAGTGTGATGCTACAGGGGCAGGTACAAATCCAAATCCCACTCCCAATCCAGGTGAGACAACAGAAGTAAGCTATATTCTGGATGCATCAACCAGCACTTCTTCAAGCACAGATCCATCTCCATGGACGTTCAATAATGGTTGCAGCATAGAGAGCAGCAAAGGTTACGCTACAGCTAAAAGCAATACCATCAAGTATAGCAAGGGCGTACAGTTTACCATCAACCTGCCTGAGAATATTACCATTACATCGGCTACATTTGCAGGATATGCAAATGAAGACAACAAGACTTGCTATCTCGGCGAACTAAACGGAACAACCTTTGCCAGCGACAAATACGTGTACCCTAGCCGTACAACCCAAACGGATACGAGCACAAAGTTTGATATTACACTTGACACTCCTGCTACTGGCGTTCTTACCTTCACACCACAAAATGCACAAGCCGCTTGGGTTATCACACTGAAAGGTGTAAAGGTAACAAGTTCAGGTATCAACAATGTTGTTTTAACCGCCAAGGTAAACAATAACAACATTTACGACCTCAGCGGTCGCATGGTAAAGCTCAATGCCAAGGCAGAAGACCTGCAAAGTCTCAAAAAAGGGATCTATATCTACAACAACAAGAAATACGTAGCTAAATAATTCATTTAAACATCGGTAACAATGAAAATAAAATATCATTCACTCCTGTGCATTCTCGCCACCATCGCATTGAGTTCTCCGCTCTCTGCGGTGAGCGTGAATGCCCAGAAAGCGGTATCCAAAACATGGAATCCGAACCTGAAGAACGGAATGTACCGCAACCCGGTTATTGACGCCGACTACTCAGACCCAGACGTATGCCGTGTGGGCAATGACTACTATATGACCTCCTCTTCCTTCCAGTGTTTCCCAGGTCTTCAGATTCTGCACAGCACCGACCTGGTAAACTGGGAGATTATAGGCGCTGCCCTACTCGATGACTATCCTGTTTTGCCTGAATATCAGGGCACCGAACTGGACTGGCGCAAGAAAGTTCAGCATGGTAACTATGTGTGGGCACCCTCTATCCGCTATCATGACGGATGGTTCTACATCTATTGCGGCGATCCAGACCAGGGTCTCTTCATGACCAAGGCACAAGATCCACGCGGTCCTTGGGAACCTATCACCTGGGTGATGAAGGAAAAAGGTCTTATCGACTGCTGCCCTCTCTGGGATGAAGACGGCAAGGCTTATCTTTCGCATGGATGCGCCGGTTCAAGAGCCGGTATCAAGTCAGTGCTCTTCGTTGCTCCGATGTCACCTGACGGCACCAAGGTTATCGGTCCTTCACGCATCGTATATGATGGGCATGAAAACCAGCCTACCATCGAAGGAACCAAGTTCTACAAGCGCAACGGCTACTATTACATCATGAGCCCTGCGGGCGGCGTGAAGTATGGCTGGCAGGTAGAACTGCGTTCCAAGAATCCATACGGTCCTTACGAGGAGTATGTGGGTATGGCACAGGGAAAGAACAAGAAGGTAAACGGCCCTCACCAGGGTGCTTGGGTAGATACCCAGAACGGCGAAGACTGGTTCCTCCACTTCCAGGATAAGCACGCTTATGGTCGTGTGGTTCATCTGCAACCTGCCAAATGGGTAAACGACTGGCTCGTCATCGGTGACGACAAGGATGGCGATGGCTGCGGTGACCCTGTTCAGCAATGGAAGAAGCCAAACCTGCCATCAAGCGGTAACTTCCAACCTAAGGAATCGGATGATTTCAACAGCGTAGATTTAGGTCTGCAATGGCAGTGGAACGGTCCTTACAGTCAGTACTGGTACTTCTGTGATGCCAAGAACTCCAAGTTGCGCCTCTATGGCGTGCAGCAGGCTGAAGATGTAAAGAACCTGTATGATTTGCCAAACCTCCTGCTCCAGAAACTCCCTACTGAGAACTTTACTGCTACTGCCAAGGTGAAGTTCATACCTAACCGCACCGAGGCTTACAAGGAAAATGATAAGGTATTGGGCGAAAGCGCCGGCATGATTATGCAAGGCATGGACTATGCGGCACTCAAGTTTGTTGATACCAAGGAAGAGGGTGTTGTATTGCAATATGTAACCTGCGAGAAGGCTGAGAAGGGAAAGGCAGAGAAGATGGTAAAGCAAGTGGCCATCAAGACTAGCAAGCAGCCTCAACCTTATACCGTGAAGTATGCCGTAGATGATATTCCTTCTTCCCGCATCGCTACCCAGGATGTATGGCTTCGCGTGAAGGTTCATAGTGAAGGCATCGCCAACCAGATACAGGCTATCGCTGAATGGAGCTACAGTCTGGATGGTAAGAAATTCACCAAGATAGGCAATCCCTTCACTGTGCGTGAAGGCAAGTGGATTGGTGCCAAGCTCGGTTTCTTCAACACCCGCACAGCCAAGAAGAACGATGCTGCCTTCTTCGACGTAGACTGGATTCATTTCGAAAAATAACGCTTTCCAGCTAACACGTTATTTCAGAGAATAATTTGGGAAACAAAAAAAATCCCCCTCATTGCAAATCAATGCAGCGAGGGGGATTAATCTTTATGAGTAATCTAAAAATTCTAATCTTTCTTTTCTTCTGTAGGCTCTGCCTTTGTTGCTTTCTTGGCAGGTGCCTTCTTGGCTGCAGACTTAGCTGCGGCCTTCTTGGCAGGAGCCTTAGTAGCCTTTTCACCACGCAGTTTATCAGTTTCCTTCTCTATCTTTTCAATCTTAGCCTGAAGACGGACAATCTCCTTGTCCTTCATCTCAAGCTCTTCATCCTGATTCTTGATGGTAGTAAGCAGGCCCTCAAGCTGATCGTTATCAACATCAGCAGGATAGAGGTCGTTTACTCGGGTGATGAAGTCGCCAAGAATGTTCATATAGTTAGTGAAAGCATCGAAAGGACTTGAATAGATACCTCTGTCAAGACCCACATTGCTTGGCTTGGTAGTCATGAAACGGAAGTTGTTACTTGCCTGCAGGTAATCCCAGTCCTGATTGATACGTGGATCGTTGGCGATACGTACACGGTCTGCCACACTGTAAAGCTTGTTGAAAGCCTCACGCTGCATCGGGTTACCCAACCACGAACTTACATCACGCTCCTCGTCTACCCAACTCAAGGTATCAGGCACATTCACCTCGCCTACCGACTTGATCTTCTTGCAGATTTCTGAAGGTGTTGAGAAGGTGATGCCACGGTCCTTGGCACACTGAGGCAGTGCCTTCATAAACTCGAGGATGTTGCTTGACAGAGGCTGGGCAATACCAAGAGCAGAAAGCTCCATGAAGATATTGATAACCTGCTCCTCCTCAGGGAAGGCAGCAATCTGGTTCATATAGTTGTCGGCAAAGAGTGGATAACCGTCCCAATCGCTGTTGCTGAAGCGCAGAGAGATATCATCGCTCAGGTTCACATCGCGCAAAAGGAGCTTCAACTTAGGGTTCAGGGCGCAATGGTAAACATAGTGAGGAGACTTCCAGCCGAGCACGTGCTTGGCACCCTCGGTGAGCATACCAATGAATCCCATGTTGGCAACATCGTTACCGATATCATCGCTGTAGATGAGCGAAGAGTTGCGCAATACGGTAGGCTTCTTACCAAAATATTCCTCTATCTTGGTGCACTGGCGCATCACCTCATCCTTGAAACTTGCCTCATTAACCAGAGAAGCAAGTCCGTGAGAGTAAGGCTCAGCCAGGAACTCTACACAACCCGTATTGTTGAGCTGCTGAAGCTTCTCCAGTACCTGAGGAGCATGAAGTTCCAACTGCTCCATACCCACACCCGAAAGCGAGAAAGCTACCTTGAAATACTTGCCGTTCTTTTCAATCATCTCCTGAAGGGCATTCAAGGCTGGCATATAAGAGCGCTCAGCAATCTCGTTGATGCTACGGTCGTTCTCGTAGTCATCATAGTAATAATGGTCGGTACCGATGTCGAAGAAGCGGTAGCGTTTCAGATGGGTAATCTGATGTATCTCGAAATATAAACAAATTGTTTTCATAAAAATTTGAAATTTGAACGTTTAACTTGTAAGATGAGTAAAGCCTCAAAATTATTCTTTCTTCGTTCTTCACTCTTCACTTAACCTACTTCCAACCTAAGGTCTTGAGGTACAGGTCTTTGATGCGGGCTCCCACTTTCTCCCAGGTAATCTGGTCTACTTCTTTCTTGCCTTCCTCTGAGAGATAATCGAAAAGACTCTCGTTGTGACAGATGCTGTAGATGGCATCGGCAAGGGCATGGATATCCCAGTAGTCTACCTTGATACAGTTGGACAGGATTTCTCCACATCCACTCTGCTTGGAGATAATGGTTGGTGTGCCGCACTGCATAGCTTCCAAAGGTGAGATACCGAACGGCTCGCTCACAGATGGCATCACGTAGACATCACTGTCTTTCAGACATTCATAAACCTGTTTGCCACGCATAAAGCCAGGGAAGTGGAACCGGTCGGCAATGCCTCTTTCAGCAGCGAGATAAATCATCTGATCCATCATATCGCCCGAACCTGCCATACAGAAACGCACATTGCGGGTACGGTGCAATACCATGTTGGCAGCCTCTACGAAATATTCAGGTCCCTTCTGCATGGTAAGACGTCCCAGGAAGGTTACTACCTTCTCCTTGCCCTTATGATTTGGGCGTGGAATATCCTGCCACTCCTGCTTCAATGGGTATACGGCATTGTGCATGGCGAAACACTTGCGTGGATCCTGGTGATACTGGTGAATCACTGTCTGGCGGGTCAGTTCGGATACACACATGATGCAGTCGGCATTATCCATACCGTCTTTCTCGATAGCGTAAACGGTAGGGTTCACCTTTCCACGGCTACGGTCGAAATCAGTAGCATGAACGTGGATGCACAATGGCTTGCCGCTCACTCGCTTGGCATGAATTCCGGCAGGGAATGTCAGCCAGTCGTGAGCATGGATAATATCAAATTCCTCAGAACGGGCTACAACTCCGGCAATGATGCTATAGTTGTTGATCTCGTCATGAAGATTAGATGGATAACCACCGGCAAAGTCCATACAGCCGAGGTCATTTACATGCATATAATTAAAATCGGCATAGATGTGGTCACGGTAACGGAAATAATCGTCCGGATTCATGATATTGCCTACGCGCTGCTGCACATAGTCGTGATTTACATCTCGCCAGGCGATAGGCACACTGTTCATTGCCACAATCTTGCAGGCACTGCGGTCCTCATCACCGAAAGGATGAGGCAGACACAATGTGATATCAACATCGCCCTGGGCATGAAGTCCCTGGGAGATACCAAAGTTGGCAGTTGCCAAACCACCAAATACGTGAGGAGGATACTCCCATCCAAACATTAAAACTTTCATATAGCAGTCCTCCTATTATTAATATTGATATTTTTCAAGTAACTCGAGCGCACGCAGAATCTCAGCCACATTCATGGCGAAAGAGATGGCACCACGACCTGCGAATGGAGGGTTTCCATCGAAGAGTTCGCTGATGGTACCGAGACAGTGGGAAGACATTTCGTCCTCATAACCTACCATCTGGCGTTCGATAAAGCTCAAACGGGTACGCTTATAGAGTTTCAGACTTGCCTCCATATAGAAGCCACCGAGCCATGGCCATGCCGTACCCTGATGATAAGCATAGTCGCGCTGGGTCTGCGGACCTACATAAACAGGATTATATCCGCCGCTCTTTGGCGAAAGTGAACGCAATCCCTTAGGAGTAAGGAGTTCGCGTGTACAGATATCAAGAACCTGCTTCTTCTGGTCTTGCGACAATGGAGAATAGTCGAAAGCCACTGCAAATATCATGTTCGGGCGAACGCTCCAGTCCATCATATTTCCATCAACATAATCATAGAGATAGCCATATTCATTGAGGAAGGTATCGAGGAACGCCTGCTTGGTTTTCTCAGCCTGAGCCAGGAGTTTCTGCTGGCTGTCTTCTTCACCTACTGTTGCAGCAAGAGAAGCACAGAAACACAAAGCGTTATACCACAAAGCATTGAACTCTACGATATATCCGGTACGTGGAACCACCGGTCTGCCGTTGGCAGTAGAGTTCATCCAGGTAACAGCCTTGTCCTTACCATCGGTATAAAGCAATCCGTTCTCTTCGAGCTTCAGGTTCGGATGCTTGTTATCCTGGATAAAGGAGATGACATCCTTGATAAACTGTCCATACTTCTTGAAGCATTCTTCCTTGCTGGTTTCCTTGGCATACTGCTGCAAAGCCCAGACAGCCCACAATGGTACGTCAGGCTGTTCAATCTCGGCAATATGAACGCTGACCGGCTTGCCTTCCATAAACTCGTAGTATCCCTTCATGGCAGTCTTCATCACCAGTTCGAAGTAGTCATCTTCCTCTATAGAGAGGGTGAGACCCGGAAGAGCGATAAATGTATCGCGGGCTCTACACTTAAACCAAGGGTAACCTGCCAGGATATAACGGTCATCGTTCTTTTCACGACGATGGAACTGATGTGCCGCATTGACCAGACAGTGGAAGAAATTGTCACGAGGCGAACGCTCATCCACTTCCTTGTCGAAGAGCTTCTTCAGGCTGACCGCCTTGATTTCTGATGTAGAAGCAGCAAAGACGATGGTTTCGCCTTTCTTGATATCCATTTCAAAATAGCCAGGAACATAGAGGTCTTCGTTAGAAGCATAACCTCTCTCCTGCTCCTTTGGATATTCCACGCCACGATACCAATCTGGACAGAATTTAAACTCGTTCTTCTTGGAGAACTGCATATAGAGATCAGGATAACCTGCATACATACAGGTCTTGATGCCATGATCTACCTCAGAATAATCACGAGATGCGGTAGCATTCTCATGAGTAAACTGACGGACACTGCGGAAAGCCAGAAAAGGACGGAAACGAAGGGTTGTAGCCGAATGGCCGTCTACCAGCGTATAGCGAATCAGAATGCGATTCTCATAATGCTGGAATACAACTTCCTTTTTCAGGATAACACCACCTACGCGATAAAGGGTAGTTGGCACTTTATCACAATCAAACTCACGAATGTACTTGTGGCCCATCGGACTGTAGTTGTTGCCCTGGTACTTGTGCAAGCCGAGGTTAAACTCTGCTCCATGCTGAATCACCGTAACATCCAGCGAACTCAAGAGCACATGATTCTCATCGTCCAGTTCTGGAACCGGCACGACAAGTAATCCGTGATACTTGCGGGTATTACAGTCTACAATCGTTGAGCACGAATATGCACCCGAGCGATTTGTCCTCAACAACTCCTTAGGCAACGACTCTTGAAGATTCGTCATAAGGGCCTTTTCGAATTTTAGATAACTCATAGATCTATATTAAGGTTCTATATTTTTGTTGACTAAATTAATTGCTTTCAAAGGTAACACTTTTTTGTGGTATAACAAAGTTTTTTGTATGCCATTTTTAGAAAAAATTGCCTTTTTATGTTTTAAAACATATTTTTAGACAAAAATGCTTGATTATTTCGAGAAAAAGCATTACTTTTGCACTCAGTTTTCAGTTTAAAAGATTTGTACACATGGCAGCTAGAGGAAAATACGATAAAGAAAATATAGCAATGCTGATTGCTAAGCTATGGGGAGGCATCACTGATGACCAGTTCGATTTACTGAAAGAACATCTGGAAATCAAGAAGTATAAGAAGAACGAAATCATCTACAAGAACGAGGGTACTCCTGAATATGCACTATGTCTCATAGCGGGAAAAGTGAAGATATACAAAGAAGGTATCGGTGGCAAGAGCCAGATTATCCGTGTTATCAAACCGATTGAATTTTTTGGTTTCAGAGCCTATTTTGCAGATGAGATATACAAGACGGCAGCCATGTCGCTGGAAAACTGCATCGTTGCCCAGTTCCCGCTGGCAGTTCTCATGAAACTGATCTCCAAGAGTTTCAACATCGGCTTCTTCTTTATCAAATATCTCAGTGTGGAAATAGGTAAATCGGACGACCGTACCGTGAACCTCACCCAGAAACATATCCGTGCCCGACTTGCAGAGGGACTGATATTTCTGAAAGACTCTTATGGGTTAGAAAAAGACGGAAAAACTCTTGACATCCGATTGAGTCGTGAAGATCTGGCAAATCTCTGTAATATGACAACGAGCAATGCCATCCGTACGCTCTCAGCCTTTACGGCAGAAGAACTCATCAATACAGAAGGAAGGAAAATCAAAATCTTACAGGAAGAAGAAATCATAAAAATAGCAGAACTCGGATAAAGTTCTGCTATTTTTTATTTATATGTTTTACATTATACGTTTTTCTTGATACATTTCACTTATTACGGACATACTGGTTATACGGGTATCAGGAAGTTGATAACCTCCTGAATTACAGTAATCTGGAATGGGCCTACCGGTGTATTCATCAATCTGCCATCAATACCTATCAGGGCATGCTGGGCATCGAGCACCTCTACCTCTCGGGTACGGTAAGGATGCACACTCTTATGGTTGAGGAACTTACCTTTCACAAAAAGATAGATTCCCTCGAAGAGCTGGGTTGTCTTAGGATGAGATACCACCGACACATCGAGCAGTCCGTTATATGGCACAGCATTCGGAGTCTGTCCATATCCTGTTCCATTGCCTATACACATCGTCATCACTCTACGCTTGATAACATCCGAATTGATTTTCACATGCATCTTATAGTCCAGACGCTGGAATATCATCAGGATGAAGGAACAGAGAAACGACAGGGTACGTGAACCGAAGATATGATGGGTTTTTCGTCTCAGGTTCATGATGGCGGCGATGAGTCCGATATTGATACAGTTGAGGAAATAGCGACGGCATTTCTCCCCCTTCTTGTTCACATAGCGGATACAACCGAGGTCAATCTTTCTGATACGACGTTTTTTCAGCGACGCAACCGTCTTCTCGATATCGCTGTCGCTGAATCCCCAGAAGTGGGCAAAGTCGTTCATCAGTCCGTTAGGAATAACACCAAGTGCCACCTCTTCTCTTTCTTTCGGATCTATCTGCATCAGACAGTTTACGGCATCATTGAGCGCAGAATCTCCACCAACGATGACAATGGTCTTATAACCATTGTTGATAAACATTCTGATGAGCCGTTCTACGCTCTTCTGATTCTCGCTCTGCACAAAGTCGTAATCCACGCCTTGCTGCTTGAGCACCTTCTCTATTTTTTCCCAGCGCTTGTTACTTCGCCAGCCTCCTCTAGGGCAATAAAGCAGCCCCCATTTATTCTCGTTTACCATTGTCTCTTCTTTGTAATTTGAAAGTTGTATAAAATATCACTTCCGCCCAGCCACCGTTGCATCCGATTCCATCGGATGCCAGCACCCTAGCCAGATTCCAGGCAGCAGCCTAGCTTCTCATCAGTTCCAAAACCGTCTCCACCTTTTTCTCCATTGGCTGCAATGCATCTACCCAATGGATAGTAAAGCCTCTGCGCTCCATACCTCTGAACCACGTCATCTGCCTTTTGGCAAACTGATGGATTGCTATTTCCAGACCGCGATACATCTCATCGTATGAAGTCTTACCGATCACATATTCTGTAATAAACTTATATTCCAAACCATAATAGATGAGATTTTCGGCAGGAATACCACGATCTAGCAGTCCCTTGATTTCATCTACCATTCCCTCATCCAATCGCTGTTTCAGTCTCCGTGAAATTTTCTCCCTTCTTGCGTCCCGGTCTATGCTGACACCGATAATCAGCGAATCAACCGCAGGGAGTTCACGTTCGGGCATCGGATGCTCCAGATTATAGCTTTCAATCTCTATCGCCCGGATAGCTCGCTGTGCTGTATCCACGTCTGTGCGATTGTGCATATTAGAACCCGTTTTCGCCTTCAGCTCTTTCAGTATCAGCGTAAGTTCCTCTAAACTCTTATGAGCCAATGATTCACGGAGTTCCGGGTTCTGCGGAACAGGTGAAAGATGATAACCTTTCAGCACCGACTCAATATAGAGTCCTGTACCTCCACATAATATCGGAAATGCCCCTCTCTTCTGAATATCCTGATAGGCATCATAAAAATCCTGCTGATATTCAAAGAGATTATATTTCGTACCAGGCTCACAGATATCAATGAGGTGATAAGGTATCTGCTTGCCATGGATGGTATAGTCAGCCAGATCCTTACCCGTACCTATATCCATGCCGCGATATACCTGCCGGCTGTCAGCACTTATGATTTCAGCGCCCTTGGCAGGGGTACCCGACAAATGGGCACCCAGGCTATTGATCCTGGCTGCAAGAGCGGCAGCAAGACTCGTCTTACCACTCGCCGTAGGTCCCAATATGGTTATCATCGAATATTTCATGCCGCAAAGTTAAATGAAATTATTGAGAAAACAAAATAAAATGAAAAGAAATTCTCACTTATAAAAACAAAAAGCCGTCCAGCATTGAAAAAATGCTGGACGGCCATATACTTAATCGTTAAGAGGCAACGAATTAACCGTTGTGCTTCTTCATGATCTTGATCAACTCAACAACCTTGTGTGAGTAACCAATCTCGTTGTCATACCAAGAAACAACCTTAACGAAGTTGTCTGTCAAATAAACACCTGCGTTAGCGTCGAAGATAGATGTCAAAGCGCAACCCAAGAAGTCAGAAGAAACAACAGCATCCTCTGTGTAACCGAGTACACCCTTCAACTCACCCTCAGAAGCAGCCTTCATAGCAGCGCAGATAGCCTCCTTAGAAGCAGCCTTCTTCAAGTTAACTGTCAAGTCAACAACAGATACGTCCAAAGTAGGAACACGCATAGAGATACCTGTCAACTTACCGTTCAACTCAGGGATAACCTTACCTACAGCCTTAGCAGCACCTGTAGAAGAAGGGATGATGTTGCCAGCAGCTGCACGGCCACCACGCCAGTCCTTCATAGATGGACCATCAACAGTCTTCTGTGTAGCAGTTGTAGAGTGAACAGTTGTCATCAAACCTGTCTCGATACCGAAGTTATCGTTCAATACCTTAGCGATAGGAGCCAAGCAGTTTGTTGTACAAGAAGCGTTAGAAACGATCT